>Ga0207641_10000584_pt1 | contig 40125 bp, 46 predicted proteins | sample KBSSwiS62_FD_184306 | JGI IMG/M metagenome (GOLD analysis project Ga0207641, IMG submission 184306) | Switchgrass rhizosphere microbial communities from Kellogg Biological Station, Michigan, USA - KBS Switchgrass S6-2 (SPAdes) (version 2) | ecosystem: Host-associated > Plants > Roots >... | reverse complement strand
CTCGCCGGCTCGTTATCCGGCGCTACGACAATGGTCGGCCCCCGCCGGTTGCCTCAGCTTCGCGTAGCCGCTACCTCGCCCCGCAATGCCGCCCGAACTTGCTCATATCCGCGCCTGGATCTTCGATCTCGACAATACGCTGTATCCAGCGTCGGCCGATCTCTTCGGGCTGATAGACGTCCGGATGGGCCTCTATGTCCAGCGGCTGCTCGGGGTGGACGCCGAAGAGGGCAGGCGCATCCAGAAAGACCTCTTCCGTACCCATGGCACGACTCTGTCCGGACTGATGCGGACGCATGACATCGATCCTCACGAATTCCTCGCCTTCGTCCATGACATCGAGATGGATGCGCTCGCGGAAGACGAGCGTATCGTCCGCGCGGTCGCTAAGCTGCCGGGCCGCAAGCTGATCTTCACCAATGGCGATGCACCTTATGCCGGCCGCGTCCTCGAACGGCTCGGTCTCTCGAAAAGCTTCGAGGCGATCCACGACATCCACGCCTGCGCCTATGAGCCGAAGCCCTCACCAGGCAGCTACACCTCGATGGTCGGCGCCTTCGGCATCGATCCGAAGACCTCGCTGTTCGTCGAGGACATGGCGCGCAATTTGAAGCCGGCGAAGGCGATCGGCATGACCACCGTGTGGGTCAACAACGGTTCCGAATATGGCGGTCACGAAGCCCATCCGGACTTCATCGACTATGAGATCCACGATGTCGGCCATTGGCTCGACGAAATTACGAGGGATATGGAATGAGCGGCAATCTGCAGGCGGTGATCGAGAAGGCCTGGGACGAACGCGAAGCTATCGGCTTTGCCACCCGGGGGGAGGTGCGCGACGCCGTGGAAGCCGCGCTTTCGCTGCTCGACAAGGGCGAGCGCCGTGTCGCGGAGAAGGGGGCCGGTGGCTGGGTCGTCAACCAGTGGCTGAAAAAGGCGGTGCTTCTGTCGTTCCGGCTCAATGACATGAGCGTGATGCCGGGACCGGGCGGTGCGAACTGGTGGGACAAGGTGCCGTCGAAATTCGCTAACTGGGGTGAAGGCGAGTTTCGCGCCGCCGGCTTCCGCGCGGTGCCCGGATCGATCGTGCGGCGGGGCGCTCACATCGCAAGGAACGTGGTGCTGATGCCAAGCTTCGTCAATCTGGGCGCCTTCGTCGACGAGGGCACGATGGTCGACAGCTGGGCGACCGTCGGCAGCTGCGCGCAGATCGGCAAGAATGTCCACCTGTCGGGCGGCGTCGGCATCGGCGGAGTGCTTGAGCCTCTCCAGGCGGGTCCGGTCGTGATCGAGGACAATTGCTTCATCGGCGCGCGCTCCGAGGTTGCCGAGGGTGTGATCGTCGAGGAGGGCGCAGTGCTCTCAATGGGCGTGTATCTCGGCGCCTCCACCAAGATCGTCGACCGTGCGACCGGCGAGATCTTGGTCGGTCGGGTGCCGAGCTATGCGGTCGTCGTACCGGGAACGCTGCCGGGTAAGGACGGCGGCCCCGGACTCTATTGCGCGGTGATCGTAAAGCGGGTCGATGCGCAGACCCGTTCGAAGACGGGAATCAACGAACTGCTGCGCGACTGAACCCAGGCCTGGTTCGACCAGGCCGTCGTCCCGTTCATCAGCGACAGGCCGAGGAGGAGCGCAGGCGTCCAGGATTGCGCGCGCCGATAGACCCGCTATGTTTGGAATACCTCTTTCACGGGCATAACCTCCAATGGATTTCGGGCAGCTCGTGCAGGACATCGGTCCTTGGGCTATCGCACTCGGGGCGGGATTCGAAGGGGAGACAGCTGCTATTGCGGGCGGTGTTATGGCGCACCGTCATATCTTCTCGATCGAGGCTGCCTGGCTGGCCACGGCCTTCGGGGCCTTCGTCGCGGACGAGATATTCTTCCAGGTCGGCAGGCGGTTTCGCGATCGCGCCTTTGTCGCCCGCGCGCGGCAGAAGCCCGGCTTCGTAAGGGCGGTTGGCTTCATCGAACGGTATCCGACCGCTTATATCTTCCTCTTCCGTTTCCTCTATGGCCTCCGCACTGTCAGCCCCATCGCCATCGGACTGAGCTCGGTCGCACTTCGCCGCTTCGCAGTGCTTAACGCTCTCGCCTGCCTGCTATGGTCGGCCGTCTTCACCGCGATCGGCTATCTGTTCGGACCCGCCGTGGACCGGATGATAACGGCGCTGATCCCCTATAAGACCGGGTTGATGATCGCCTTTCCGATCCCCGGCACCTGCTTTCTGCTCTGGCTACTGTGGCGGCGACGCCAGAAACTTCGGCGCGAACGGACCGAGCCGCTCCTCAATCGACCGCATATCGACCCGACGCGTTGACTCGCGCGTCGGAAATGCTCAGTTTCGGTTAAGAATGATCGGGGCATCTTCCGCCGCTAGATGCAGAAGATGCAATTCGATGAACCATCGGCGAGCTCGTGCGTTCGCAGTTGTCTTATCGAGAGGCTCACCTGAAAGGCGAGCGAAAGCGATCATGATCGCTTTCCATCAAAAAGAATATTTGTCTGGGAGATCAGGCGCAACATGAGCGTGGGAGCACCACCATGTGGTTGAAACTCGCCTGCCGACTGGGCAGGCACAGGCGGTCTCGCAGTCGTGCTTGGCACGACGCCGTGACCTGGCGGAGCTATTGCTCCGGTTGTGGGCAACCGATGATCAAGGATTATGAGCACTGGAGGTTGCTTCGTCCGGACGAGATGCAGCCCGTGGGCGCACAGGCTGACCACCGGGAAGACGCCTGCCGCCACGCCGAGGAAATGGCGCGCTCCCCGTTACTGGCCAGCCAGCCGGGCTGACCGTCGACGACGCGCCATTTTGCGGCATGCGGTGCGGGATTCGAGCCGCTGCAGATTCGCGGCAGGCTATTTGGCAGCGAGAGCATCGCCGATCAGCTTGCGCGCGGGTGCGCCGTGCCAATCCATCGCGCCGTAAACGCGCCACATTTCCCTGCCCGCGGCATTGTAGAATATTGTCGTCGGCAATGTCTCGGTGCCCAGTGCGGCCATCAGCACATTCTGCTGGTCGGAATGGCGGGTCAGTGCCTTGAACCCATGCTTCGCGAAGAAGGGAGCGATCACCTTGGGTCCTTCGAGGTCCTGGCTGATGGTGATCAATCGATAACGATCGGATTCCCGCGCGGCCATGTCCTCCAGCGCGGGCATCTCGGCGACGCAAGGGGCGCACCATGTCGCCCAGAGGTTTACCATTAGCGGCTTGCCCCGGAACTGTGTAAGCGTCGCGGGACCGCCGTCGGGACCGGCAAAGGGTATCGCCGGCATCTCCTTGCCGCGCTGGGAAATGTCGATCCGCCCGATCGATTCGGGCGGCACGCCTTGCGGGCTCTGTTGCGGTTTACTATCGCAGGCGGCCAGCGCGAGGGCGAGGAGACAGGCGATCAATAGCCGCACGAACAACTCCAACCAGATGTGGGGCGGGCGCTTCGCCGAAGGGCCCGCTGCGATCATGCGCGAAATCAACGCATCGATCCCCTTCGATAAACGTCTATGGCGGCAAGACATCGCCGGGTCGAGAGCGCATGTCGCCATGCTGGCAAAGCAGGGTATCGTCTCCGAGGCCGACGCCGCGTCGATCGCGCAGGGGCTCGACCAGGTCGAGGCAGAATATCGTGAGCAGGGTGTACCGGTCGATCTCGCGCTCGAAGATATCCATATGGCGACCGAAGGACGGCTCGCCGAGCTCATCGGCGCTCCCGCCGGCCGCCTCCACACGGCTCGCTCGCGCAACGACCAGGTCGCGACCGACTTCAGGCTCTGGGTCCGCGACGCGATCGATTCGGTCACGGCCGGGCTAAAGGCGCTGCAGATCGCACTCGTCTCCCGCGCGGCCGAACATGCTGCGAGCGTAATGCCGGGCTTCACCCATCTTCAGGTCGCGCAGCCCGTTACGCTCGGCCACCATCTGATGGCTTATTATGAAATGGTGGCGCGCGATCGCAGCCGGTTCGCCGACGCGCGGGCCCGGCTCAACCGGTGCCCGCTGGGATCGGCGGCACTGGCCGGCACGGGCTTTCCCATAGATCGCGCCATGACCGCGCAAGCGCTCGGCTTCGACGGGCCTACGGACAACAGCCTGGACTCGGTATCCGATCGCGACTTCGCCCTCGATTACCTGATGGCCGCGACGCAGGCGACGCTGCACCTTTCCCGGCTTGCCGAGGAATTCATCGTCTGGGCAAGCCAGCCCTACGGCTTCATCAAGCTTCCCGATGCCTATTCGACCGGCTCATCGATCATGCCGCAGAAGCGCAACCCGGACGCGGCGGAGCTCGTGCGTGGCCATGCCGGTCGCGTCGCCGGGTGCATGACCGCGCTGGTGATAACTATGAAAGGCCTCCCGCTTGCCTATTCAAAGGACATGCAGGACGACAAGCCGCCGGTCTTCGAGGCGCATGATCTGCTGGCGCTGTCGGTCGCGGCGATGACCGGCATGGTCGAGACCGTCGAGTTCGTGGCCCCCCGTCTGCGCCAGGCCGCCGAACAGGGCTTCTCCACGGCCACCGACCTCGCCGACTGGCTCGTGCGCGGGGCCGATATCCCATTCCGCGAGGCGCACCATATCACCGGGACGGCGGTCAAGCTCGCCGAGCGCGAAGGACTGGCGCTCGACAAGCTGCCGATCGAGGCGCTGAAGGCGATCGATTCGCGGATCGACGAGCGGGTCTATGCCGCGCTCTCGGTTGACGCATCGGTCGCGAGCCGGACCAGTCATGGCGGTACCGCGCCCGAGCAGGTCCGGCTACGGATAGCCGAAGCGCAGGCCGCGCTCGGAATGGAGCCATGAACCACATGCGTACCGCCATCGCCGCCGCGCTACTGCTCGTTCTCGCCGGGTGCGGCAAACGGGACCAGCTGCGGCCCGCTCCTGGCCACAGCCTGCCGCCGAAACCGGTGACTTCGGCGACGCAGCCCGACGTCGACGCGCTGCTGACCCCGCCGGCGGAAGTCCGCCCCGGCCGCAATGACGACGTGCTCAAGCGTTCGGAGGAGCGGATCGACGACCGCTTCAACTTGCCACCCCCAGGGTGATGACCCTCGTCACCCGGGCCGAGGCCGGGCCTCAAGAGGCGTCCGCGTTTCCTTGCTCGGGGATTTCAGCCTTAGCTGCATGGCGTGAAAGCCTTGATCTGATTTAGAGAGCCGGCATGGATCATTTCAACATGAAGGACGGTGTCCTCCACGCCGAGGATGTATCGCTGGCGGTGATCGCCGCGGAAGTCGGCACACCCGTCTATGTCTATTCGACCGCCACGATCCTCCGCCATGTCGCCGTATTCCGGGACGCACTCGCCGCGGTGCAGTCGACTCCGGACGCGCCGCTCATCGCGTTCGCGGTCAAGGCCAATCCCAACCGCGCGGTCCTGGCGACGCTGGCAGAGAGGGGGCTGGGGGCGGACGTCGTGTCGGGCGGCGAGCTGATGCGTGCGCGGGCCGCGGGCATCCCCGCCGACAAGATCGTCTTCTCGGGCGTCGGCAAGACCGCCGAGGAGATGCGGCTGGGCCTGACCGAGGGCATCTTCCAGTTCAACGTCGAATCCGAGCCGGAAGCCGAAATGCTGTCGCAAGTGGCCGTGACGCTGGGGCTGAAGGCACCGATCGCGTTCCGCATCAACCCGAACGTCGCCGCCGGTACCCATGCCAAAATCGCGACCGGCGGTGCCGAGGACAAGTTCGGCGTGGCCTTTGATCGGGCGATCGCCGCCTATAGGCGCGCGGCGGAGCTGCCAGGCCTCGACGTGCGAGGCGTCGCCGTGCACATCGGCAGCCAGCTGACGGACCTCGGTCCCTCGCGCGCCGCCTTCGAGAAGATCGGGGCGCTGATCGCGCAGCTGCGTGCTGCCGGGCACGCCATCGTCACGGCCGATCTCGGCGGCGGACTAGGCGTTCCCTATGATCCGGCCCAGCCGATCCCGCCATCACCGGCCGCCTATGGCGCCATGGTCGCGGAGGTCACGCGCGATTGGAACCTCCGCCTGCTGTTCGAGCCGGGTCGCGTGATCGTCGGCAATGCGGGCATATTGCTCAGCCGAGTGATCCGGCTGAAGCAGGGGGTGGCCAATCCCTTCGTCATCGTCGATGCGGCGATGAACGATCTCATGCGGCCTAGCCTCTACGACGCCTGGCATGACATCCGGGCAATTGCGCCGAGTGGTGCCGCAATGACGGCCGACATTGTCGGTCCGATCTGTGAAAGTGGCGACAGCTTTGCCAGGAAGAGATCGATGGACGCCGTCGCGCCGGGGGACCTCGTGGCTTTCATGACCGCGGGCGCCTATGGTGCGACGATGGCGAACACCTATAATTCGCGCGCGTTGACGCCCGAGGTGCTCGTGCGTGGCGATCAGTGGGCGGTCGTGCGGGAGCGACAGCCGCTCGAGGCGCTGATCACGGCGGATAGGTTGCCGCCCTGGATCAACGATCGCTAGCATCGCATGGCGGGCTTAAGCCAACCGCAAGAATAGGCGTTCAGATGAGACGCGACTTCACCGGAGGCATCGAGGAGCCGCCGGCGAGCGCAGGAATAGGGGTTACAGCATGAAGCCGGTTCGCAAAGCCATTTTTCCCGTCGCCGGTTTCGGCACCCGCTTCCTCCCCGCCACCAAGTCGGTGCCGAAGGAGATGCTGCCTGTGGTCGATCGGCCGCTGATCCAATATGCGGTGGACGAAGCTCGCGCGGCCGGAATCGACCAGATGATCTTCGTGACAGGCCGGAACAAGGGCGCGATCGAGGATTATTTCGACAGCGCGTTCGAAATCGAGACCGACCTGACAGCCAAGAACAAGACGGCCTTTCTCGATATCCTCAAGGAGACCCGCCTTGCCCCCGGCAAGGCCGCATTCGTTCGCCAACAGGCGATGCTGGGCCTGGGCCATGCGGTAGGCTGCGCACGCGACCTGATCGGTGACGAGCCGTTCGCGGTGCTGCTGCCCGACGAGCGCTGTGGAATCCGGCCAACCCCTGCATGCGTCAGATGGTCGAGACCTATGAGAAGAAGGGCGGCAACGTCATCTCGGTGGTCGAGGTGCCTGCCGAGCATACCCATCGCTACGGGATAGTCGATCCCGGCCGCACCGAGGGCGCAGTGACCGAGGTCAAACGGATGATCGAGAAGCCGGCTCAGGGCACCGCGCCCTCGCGTCTCGCCTGCGTGGGCCGCTACATCCTCCAGCCGGACGTCTTCGAGCTGATCGAGAAAGGCGAACGCGGCGCCGGCGGCGAGATCCAGCTCACCGACGCGATGGCCCAGCTGATCGGCCGGCAGCCCTTCCACGCGCGGACCTTCAAGGGCGAGCGTCATGACTGCGGCGACAATGCCGGCTTCATCCAGGCCAATATCGCGCTTGCGCTCGAGCGGCCCGAGCTGGCCGAGTCGATCAAGGCCTATATCCGCGGCCTCATCTGATGCGCGCCGCCGGAGCGGTCGCGTCAATCATACGCGCTGCATAACGTTACGGCGACGTGTATCATCGTCATGCCCATCGCGCCGAACGGAGATGCACGCATGACCATGCCACCCTATCGACCCGAAACCCTCGCGCTTCACGCCGGCTGGCGGGCGGACCCCGGAACCGGTGCAGTCGTTCCCCCGATCTTCCAGACGACCAGCTTCCAATTTCATGACACCGGCCACGCCGCACGACTGTTCGCGCTCGAGGAACTCGGCAATATCTATACGCGCATCGGCAACCCCACCACCGATGTGTTGGAGCAGCGCATCGCCGCGCTCGAAGGCGGCGCCGCGGCGCTCGCGGTCTCTTCAGGCCAGGCGGCTTCAGCCTTCGCGGTGCAGAACCTCGCGCGCGCCGGAGACAATATCGTCAGCGGCACCGATCTCTACGGCGGAACCTGGAATCTCTTCGCGAACACATTTGCGGCGATGGGCATCGAGACGCGCTTCGTCGATCCGGCCGATCCCGAAGCATTTTTGCGCGCCTCGGACGAACGCACCCGCGCCTGGTATGTCGAAACGCTGCCCAACCCCAAGCTGATCGTCTGCCCGATCGCCGAGATCGCCGCCGCCGGCCGGCCGGCCGGTATTCCGCTGATCGTCGACAACACTGCCGCCCCGTTGCTCGCGCGGCCATTCGATCACGGCGCCGCGATTGTCGTCTATTCGACCACCAAATATATCGGCGGCCATGGCACCTCGATTGGCGGCATCATCATTGATGGCGGCAATTTCGACTGGGCAGCTTTTCCCGAGCGTCAGCCGCTGCTCAACACGCCCGACCCCAGTTACCACGGCGCTATCTGGGCGGAGGCGGCCAGGCCGCTCGGCCCGATCGCCTATATCCTCCGCGCTCGGACGATCTTGCTGCGCGATCTGGGATCGTCCCTTTCGCCGTTCAACGCATTCCAGATCCTGCAAGGGCTGGAGACGCTGCCGCTCCGCATGCAGCGCCATTGCGAGAACGCCGTGAAGGTCGCTGAATATCTCGCCGGGCACCCCGCCGTGACCAGGGTCATCCACCCGTCGCTCCAGACAGGTGCCGAGCGAGCGCGAGCCGACCGCATCCTGACCGGCGGCCACGGTGGGCTGGTGGGCTTCGAACTTGCCGGCGGCGCAGAGGCCGGGCCGGCTTTCATCGATGCACTTCGACTATTCTATCATGTCGCCAACATAGGAGATGCCCGCAGCCTGGCAATTCATCCGGCCTCGACGACGCACTCGCAGCTAACCGCGGAGGATCAAGCGGCGGCCGGCGTAACACCGTCTTATGTGCGTTTGTCGATCGGCATAGAACATATCGACGACATTCTAGGGGATATTGCCCAGGCATTGAGCGCTACCGGCACCAACGTTCCGCCCACGCAATAACCGCTACAAACCACGGTTCGGCGCAAGCTATGGAACCTTATTAACCATCTGTGTGGCATCGAGTTGACCGAATCAAGTGCACGTGATTTTTGCGGCGCGGCAGCGACTAGGGTGTCCTGATGTCTTCGTTCTTCGTTCTGGTCTACGCGTTTATGGCGATGTTCATTTTGTCGAGCCTCGGCAGAAATCGGCGCGAGGGTCGCGCGGATGCGCCGATTCTGGCCTTGGCCGGTCATGGCATGATGGCGGGGTCGGTCGTGGGCGCCGCGCTCGCGCTCGGCATGGCAACCTGGACCACGCTGACCCCTTGACCTATTTTTGGCGGCAACGCCGAGCGTCGCCGACCGCCATGTGATCGTCGCTCGGGAAGGCGAGCTGCGCTGCGCCTGTTTGTCCTTTCATAATTGTCTGTCAAACAGCCGTAGTGACCTCGCCCTACCCGCACGGCATCTCCCTCGGCGAGGCGGCCCGCACCTGGGGGCGCATCGCGGCGCTCAGTTTTGGGGGCCCCGCCGGGCAGATCGCGGTGATGCACCGCATCCTGGTCGAGGAGAAAAGGTGGGTCGGCGAGACGCGCTTCCTGCACGCACTCGGCTATTGCATGATGCTGCCCGGCCCCGAAGCGCAGCAGCTCGCTACCTATCTGGGCTGGCTGCTTCACCGGACCTGGGGCGGGCTCATCGCGGGCGCGCTTTTCGTGCTGCCCGGCTTCCTCGCCATCCTCACGCTAAGCTTCGTCTATGTTCTTCTCGGGGCAACACCTCTGGTCGCGGGGCTCTTCTTTGGGCTGAAGGCGGCGGTGCTCGCGATCGTCGTGCAGGCAGTGGCTCGCCTTGGCGCACGCGCGCTGCGCCGGCACGTTATGCGCGCGATCGCCGCGACGGCCTTCCTCGCCATTTTCCTGCTCGATGTCCCCTTCCCGCTGATCGTCGTTGGCGCCGGGCTGACCGGCTGGCTCGGGGGGCGTAACGGCAGCCGCGCCTTCGCCTCGAGAGGACATGACGACGCGCGAGACTCGCCTTTCGCTGACCGCCACACGGCGCTCGGGGAAGAGCTGCCCGATCACGTCCGGCCGGGGATCCGCCGGTCGCTCGGGATCGGCGCCACGCTGTTGATGCTGTGGCTCGGGCCGGTCGCAGCGCTCGTGCTGCTGCTCGGCCCCGATAATGTCTTTGCCCGTATCGCCGTCTTCTTCGCCCAACTCGCCGTCCTAAGTTTTGGCGGCGCCTATGCCGTGCTTGCTTATGTCGCGCAGGAAGCGGTGCACACGTTCGGCTGGCTGCGACCGCAGGAGATGCTCGACGGGCTGGCCATGGCCGAGACGACGCCCGGGCCGCTGATCATGGTCGTTCAGTTCGTCGGCTTTCTCGCCGCTTTCCGTCACGCTGGCGCGCTCGATCCGCTGCTGGCGGCGAGCTTGGGCGCGGTCCTGACCTGCTGGGTTACCTTTCTCCCGAGTTTCCTCTGGATCTTCGCGGGCGCTCCGTTCATCGAGCGCCTGCGCGGCCATGCCGCACTTTCCGCCGCGCTCGCCGCGATCACGGCCGCCGTAGCCGGCGTGATCCTGGATCTCGCGCTCTGGTTCGCGATCCACACGCTCTTCGGTGCGGTCCACACGCTGCGATTCGGGCCGATCACCCTCGATCTGCCGATATGGAGGTCGCTCGATCCCGCCGCCGCAGCGTTGGCAGCGGGCGCCGTCATCGGCCTGTTTTGCTTCAGGCTCGGGGTGATTCCCGTGCTTCTCGGCTGCGCCGCGATCGGTGCGATCTACCGGTTGGTCGGCTGAGTCGACGAAGGCGGTTGCTCGCACCCCCGATATTCGGCTATCAGCCGCGCTCCGGCGAGCGGGTATAGCATAGTGGTAATGCTCTAGCCTTCCAAGCTAGCTAGAGGGGTTCGATTCCCCTTACCCGCTCCAGCGCTCCGCCTTGCGAATCGAGCGAACCCATGTCGCTGAACCAGTATTTTTGGACGAACCAGGGCGAGCCTATCAACAAATGGCTCCATTATCTGCCGATCTATGAGCGCTACTTTTCGCGCTATCGCGACCGGCGCATCCTTTTCCTCGAGATCGGCACCGGCCAGGGCGGATCATCGCGTATGTGGAAGCATTATTTCGGGCCGGCCGCGCAGATCGTGAGCGTCGACATCCGGGAGGAGTGCCGTGCGTTCGAGGATGAACAGATCGCCATCCGTATCGGGGACCAGGCCGACAGCGGCTTCCTGCAATCGATCGTCGACGAGTTCGGCCATCCCGACATCGTTCTCGACGATGGCAGCCATATGACCGCACACGTTAACGCCACCTTCGACTTTCTCTACCCGCACATGCCGCGCGAAGCGCTTTACGTCGTCGAGGATACCCATACTTGCTATTGGCCGAACTGGGGCGGTGGCCTGGGTGTTCCGGCCAGCTTCATCGAGCGGATGAAGCGGATTGTGGACGAGTTGCACGCGGGAAATCCTTTCAACAAGAAGCAGATCGGAGACGATCTGCCCTGCTCCGATATCGGGCGCCTGACCCGCGCGGTGCACTTCTACGACAGCATGGTCGTGGTCGAGAAAGGCAGCTTCATCGCCAAGCGGAGCCGATCAATTCCGGAGGTTCCTGGCCAGAAGATCTGGTAAGGCCCGCCGACCCAGCCCGACGAAGCCGCCATTGCCGATCTACATGCTCCAGGGTACCCTGTCGCCGATGTGGCCCTTCAAACGCCGATCCCGCGGTCAGATCGACGATGCCGTGCGCGACGCGGTGCGGCTTGCCGCGCAGCAATGGGTGCGATTCGAGGAAACGTCCGGCGTCCCCGCCAACATCCATCTGCGTGATCGCCTCGCCTATTTCCTGCCGGACTTTCAGATGGTGCTGGCCGAGCTGTTGCCGGTACTGCGGACCGCGCCCGAGGAACTGGTGCTTCTCATCATCGCCGAGGGCATCATCGAATCGGGGACGGTGTCGCAGCGCAAGGTCGAAATCCAGCTCGGCATAATATTGCCCGGCTCGGACGCTCTCGCGCCGAGGATCGCTAGCATGCTCACTGGGTCCGATGACCCGGAGACGACCGCCAGATCCTGAAGAAAAAGCCCGTCGCCACGAGGGAGACGGGCTCAAGAACCGAGTGGACGGTTGCGGTTACCGCACCGCGCCACGCCGAACCAGGTTGACGATCGCAAGGAGGACGATCGCGCCGAGCAACGACACGATCAGCGTCGACGCAGTGATCGCACCGCTGGTGATCGGTGGAACGCCGAGCAGCGGCGAAAGCAGGAATGCGGCCAGGAACGACCCGACGATGCCGACAACCACGTTCAGAAGGATTCCCTGCTGCGCGTCGGTTCGCATGACGAGGCTGGCCAGCCACCCGATGATACCCCCGACTACCAGAAGAATGAGGAGTCCCATTGTCCTCTCCTTTATTGACGAGCCGGAAGTGGCTCGAAGGTAAAGCGAACAGGGTTGGCCTAATGTTCCCGAACTTTATTTTGCGAAGCCGGGCAACTTCCCGCTGAGTAACGGGTTCCACCGCCTTCCCGTCTCATGGAGGCTGACCGAGCGATCGTGCGCAACGGTGTCCTCCAAATCGCGCCGTCCCCGTCGCGGGCTCGCACCCGCTGTGACGAGGCAGATCGGCGCCTTCCGACGCGAAACGCTCGGTCTGCACCGCCTTCTGCATGGCTTCACCATAGCGGCCGCCACTGACGGTCCGCTCGTTGACCAGCTCATCGAGCGCCGCCATGATATCGGCATCGAGCTGCAACTCCAGCGCCGCCATATTTTCGTCGGCATGAGCGAGGCTCGTGGTGCCGGGAATGGCGACGAGCGCGTCGTCCTTATGAAGCAGCCAAGCGAGCGCAAGCTGGGCCGGGGACGCGCCACGCTCGGAGGCCATTTTGGCAAAGCGGGCGGACAGATCGAGGTTGGGTCCGATATGGGGCTCGCTGAAACGCGGCATCGTCTCGCGCATGTCGCCGGGGGCATAGCGATGTCCCGGCTTGACAGCCCCGGCGAGGAAGCCGCGGCCGACCGGCGAGAAAGCGACGAACCCGGTACCAAGCTCGCGGCAGGCGGCTAGTACCGCGATTTCGGGATTGCGTGTCCACAAGGAATATTCGCTCTGCACCGCTGCGATCGGGTGGGCGGCATGAGCACGGCGGAGCAGATCGGCTGAGACTTCGGACAGGCCGATCGCGCCGATTTTGCCCGACTCCTTCGCGCGGGCGAGCGCACCGACCGTTTCTTCGATCGGCACGCGCGGATCGTAACGGTGGAGATAATAGAGATCGATATGGTCGGTCTCGAGCCGGCGCAGGCTGTCTTCCAGCGTCGCGAGCGTCACCGCCGGCCGACCATCGGGGACACGGTCCGGCCCCCAGCCGCATTTCGAAGCGAGGACGAATTCGGACCACCGCGCCTTCAATGCTCGTCCGATCAGCGTCTCGTTATGACCGTGCCCATAGATCGCGGCGGTATCGATGAAGTCGTAACCTGTATCGAGGACGTGGTGAAGCAGGCGCTCGCTCGCGGCGTCGTCGAGGACCGGACCATAGCCATGGCTGAGCGGCATGGCCCCATAGCCGATCGGGTTGACGGTGAACGGGCCGATCCTCCGTTTCATATCCAGGGTCTCCTGTTCACATGATCGGGATAGGGGAGAAAATCGGGCTCGCTCTGCCATGCGCCATCGGACTTGGCAAAAATGTCGTGCCGCGCGACAAGGCATGTGATGCACAGCCTGCCGATCTTCCTCGACCTACGCGACCGCGCCGTCATGCTGATCGGTGACGGTGACGCGGCCGACGCGAAGCGACGATTGATCGAGAGGGCGGGGGCCGTCGTGGTCAATGAAGATGACGGACGGGCGCGCATCGCGATCGTCGCGGTCGATGGCGACCGGGAGGCCGAATCGGCGGCGGCGCGCCTCAAGGCGCGCGGGCTGCTCGTCAATGTCACCGACCGGCCGGCGCTATGCGATTTCATGCTACCGGCGATCGTCGACCGCGACCCGCTGCTGATCGCGATCGGCACGGCGGGGCGATCGGCGGGTCTCGCCAAGGCGCTGCGCCAACGGATCGAGCTGCTGCTGCCGCACGATCTCGGCGGCCTTGCCAGCGCGCTTTTCGCTGCACGCGACCGCATCCGCGCGCGCTGGCCCGACGCGGCGAGCCGCCGTCGCGCGATCGACGCCGCACTCGACGAGGGCGCGGCGCTCGATCCGCTCCAGGCCGGCGCGCGCGAGCGTCTCGGTAGCTGGCTTGACGCCGATGACGATCAGCGAGGCGACCGCATCGTCGCGATTGCCCTGCTCTCGGCGGACCCGGACGATCTTACGCTGGGCCAGGCGCGACTGCTCGGCCACGCCGACCGCGTCTTCCACCGCCCCGGCATTCCGTCGGCAATACTGGACCGCGCCCGCGCCGATGCGATCCGCATTCCCTGCGATGCCCCGCCCGCTCCAGCCGGACCGGGATTGTCGATCGACCTGGATTGGGCATGAGCGAAGCTGAGCGGTCTGAAACAAGTTGGCGGATAGGCGAGCAAGGCGCGTCCAAGTTCTGCTGGATGCACCTGGACGGCCGCGACGAGTCGGCAATGCGCTGGCTTGACGAGGACGGGCATGGCCTGCCGCCAACCGCGCGCTTCAATCTGACCACCGCCGAGACGCGACCACGTTGCCAGCCGCTCCACGACGGGGTGATCATCAACCTGCGCGGGCCGCGCCAGGCCGAGGATGAGGAAGGCGACGAACTCGTCTCGATCCGTATTTGGGCGGAGCGCGGGCGCGTGATCTCGGTGAGTTTCCGGCGGATGGCCGGCCTCGAACATCTGCGCGAGCGGATGGAGCGCGGGAATTTCCTCGATCCCGGCGACTTCATCGCTGCGCTGTCGATCCAGATCGCCGAGCATCTCGACCCGGTGGTCGCCGCGCTTGGCGACGAAGTCGACGATTGCGAGGTGGCGTTGTCGAGCAGCGGCTTTTTGTTGCGCCGCGAGATCGCAAAGGCGCGCTCGACCGCGATCGGCTATCGCCGCTTCATCGTCCCCCAGCGCCAGGCGCTCGAAGCAATGGCCCTACTCGAATGTGACTGGATCGAGGACGACGACCGCATCCACCTGCGCGAAGCCGCCGACCGGTTCGCACGCATGGCCGAGGAACTCGAAGCGGTGCGCGAACGATCCGCGCTGCTCCACGAGCAGATCACCGACCTGCGCACCGAGAAGCTCGACCGCCGTTCGCTGGTGATCGCCATCGTCGCCCTGATCTTCCTTCCGCTGACGTTCGTCACCGGGCTGTTCGGCATGAACGTCGATGGCATCCCCTATGCACACCACCCGGCGTCTTTCTGGGCAGTGACCGGCTTCAGCGTGCTCGTCGGCGTCGGCGTCGCGGCCTTCTTCATTGCGGCGAAATGGTTCCGCTATTAGACGCCGGCGCGTTTCAGTCGCGCCGGCCGCGCCTCAATAGTCCTTCCCGGCGATCTGATAGGGACGCTCCACCCCGCCACCATCGCCGATAAGGGCGGCCCAGACCCCGCCGGGGCGCCAGAACGTCTCCATGGCAGCGCGTGCCTTGGCCTCATCCATGCCCCGCTCGCGCTGCCAACGGTAGAAGAAGGCCGAAACACGCATATTGGCGATGCAATGGACGTGCACTTTCCGGCCCTCCAGCGCCGCCATGGCCTCGCGAAAGCGCATATAGTCGGCCTCGGTCGGGTCGGTCATCTCAACCGGGATGTGGATATAGGTCATGCCGAGAGCGGCCACGCTCGCCGCCTCGTCGGGGAGGGCCTTTTCGTGGCTGTGCAGGCCGAGATTGATGACATGGCTGACGCCGAGCGCGGCAAGATCGGCAAGCTGCTCCTCACGCGGCTGGCCCGACGTGGTGATCCGTGCGTCGATACGGTGCCAGCCCGAGATGCCGGTGGGATCGGAAAAGCGCATGGGAATCCTCCTTCTCGAGGGATGCCCAGGCGAGCGGCGCTACGAGATCGCGCTCCCCGGTGGTGCTCCACCTCTCTCGCCAGTCGCGCGACGGAGCCGGTATAGCGAAAGACCGACCGAACGTGAACCCGCGCCTCGCGCTCTAGCGATACGGAGTCCACCCCCCCTCGGGCAGCCGAGCGAACAGCGCGTCGAGCATCGAGTCGGTCATCGCCTCGGGGCTCGGCGGGCGCCAGCGCGGGCGGTTATGCTTGGCGATCAGCACGGCGTTGACGCCCTCGCGAAAATCGGGCGCGACCGACATACGCACGGCCAGCGCATATTCGATCGCCATCTCCTCGGCAAAATCATCGATCTCGGCCGCCTCGCGCAGCAGCCGCAACGCGACCTTGCACGAGGAAGGCGCCTTGCCCCGCAACGTCTTCAGTTCCTTGGCCGCCCAGCCGCCGGGATCGCCGGCGAGACCGGCGAGGATATCTTCGAGACGCCCCTTCCCGAACAGCCTGTCGATCGCCTCGCGGTTGCGCTCGATCCGCGCCGCAGGCGCCGGGATCGAGGCCGCATCGAGCACCGTCCGGATTTCCCCCGGCCTGGCCGCAATCGCCGCCTTCGCCCCGGCCAGAGCATCCGACGCGAGATAGTGGGTCGCGAGGCCGAGCGACAGGCATTCGGCGCCATCGAGCCGTGCGCCCGTCAGCGCTATGAACGCGCCCGTCGCCCCCGGCAACCGCGACAGATAACGCCCCGCACCCACGTCGCAAAACAGGCCGATCGCGGTTTCGGGCATGGCGAAGCCGGTGTTTTCGGTGGCGACGCGATACCGCGCCGGCATCGCGATACCTGCGCCACCACCCATCGTCAGGCCGTCCATGAAGGCGACGATTGGCTTGGAATAGCTGAACATCAGGTGGTTGAGGCGATATTCGGCGAGAAAGAAGGCGCGAGCATCGCGGCCATCGGGATGACCTTCGGCGACGAGCGCGCGGACGTCGCCGCCCGAACAAAAGCCGCGCCCCGCGCCATGTTCGACGATCACGCACGCGATACGTTCGTCATCCTCCCATGCCGCAAGCTGGTTCAGCATGGCCTCGCACATTTCCAGGCTGAGCGCGTGGATGGCCTCGGGCCGGTTCAGGCTGATCCGCCCCGCCCTGCCATCGATCGCGAAGTTCACTCGATCCGTCATCGTCGGGTCCCGAACAGCGCCGTGCCGACCCGGATATCGGTCGCTCCGACCATGATCGCGGTCTCGAAATCGGCCGACATGCCCATGCTCAATCGGGCAAGTCCATGCCGCTTCGCCAGCTTTGCGAGCAGCGCGAAATAGGGCGCAGGCTCAACGGCGAGTGGCGGCACCGCCATCAGGCCGATCACGGCAAGTCCGGCATCGCGCGCCTGGCTCAACAGCCCTGTCAGATCGTCGATTGGGCAACCGCCCTTCTGCGCCTCCTCACCGATATTGACCTGAACGAAGCAATCCGGCCGTCGGCCGGTTGCGTCGACCGCCCTCGCCAGCGCCTCGACCAGTGACGAGCGGTCGACCGAATGGATGCTGTCGAACAGCGCGACTGCCTCCTTCGCCTTGTTCGACTGGAGCCGGCCGACCAGATGGAGCTTTACTTCGTGCCCCTGGCTTCCGGGTGGAGGAGCCCTGTCGAGCAAGGCCGGCCATTTCGCTTCCGCTTCCTGAACGCGATTCTCGCCGAAGCTCGCCTGGCCGGCGGCGACCAGCGGCGCGATTTCGTCGATGCTCTTGGTCTTCGAGATCGCGATCAGCTCGATCTCCCCCCGCTGTCGCCCGGCCAGTTCGGCGGCGCGCGCTATGCGGGCTTCGATCGCGGCGAGCCGGTCGGCGGCAGTGTCGATATCGGACATGGGCTCCGCTATAGGAGGGGTGATGAAGCCCCGCCAGCCCGCGCTGCCCCGCCTATGGCTGATGACCGACGAACGGCTTGGCGATCGGCTCTGGCCGGCGGTCGAGCGGCTGCCGGCCGGATCGGGCATCATCTTCCGGCATGGAGCGACGCCGGCGACTGAGCGCCACGCCTTGTTCGAGCGGCTGGTGCGATGCGCCCGGCGGCGCGGCCTTGTCCTGTTCCTGGCCGGGGACGAGCGCTCCGCACGCCGCTGGGGCGCCGACGGCACGCATCACCGCCGCCCCCATGCGCGCCGCTTCGGAACGGCGCCGGCCCACGATCTGCGCGAGATTCGGGCGGCCGAGCGATCGGGAGCAGCGGCGATTTTCCTGTCGCCACTGTTCGCCACCCGCTCGCATCCCGGCGCGCCTGCTCTGGGGACGATGCGTTTCGCAGCCCTCGCGCGGGCGACGAGGCTGCCGGTGATCGCCCTCGGCGGTATCGACGGCAGGCGCGGACGGGCGGCCATCCGGCTCGGAGCCTACGGCTGGGCGGCGATAGATGCTTGGCAGAAATGACCGGCGTTATCACTCCGGCGTGACTTCGCGTCAGAAGCGGAACGCGGTTCCGACATAGACCGCCTGACTGTCGCGGCGTTGATCATTGGTCAGACCCAAACCGAGATCGTCGCGCTGGGATTTATACCGGATACCGCCCGACAGTTCGAGGTTGCGTGTCAGCGAATAGGAGCCGCCCAGATCGACCGACAATGCCTGATCCGGCCCGGTCAGATTGGCACTACCAGTTGAGCGCTCCGCGCCGAACAGGAGACGGGTGCTCCACTTGCTCCCCGAATAGCCGAGGCCGATATCGGCGAGTTCCCGATTGTCGCGCAGCACCCCACCATCGATCCGAGCATAATCGCCCGTGAGGGCGAAATGTTTCCAACCGAGCGAAGCGCCAAGGCTGTAGGCCGAGGGCGCGAGCGCGTTCGGAACCGACGACGGCGTCGCCTGCGCGAGCTTGGCGAGCCCAGACCGATTCGCGGCCCGCGCACGAATGGCGACCGTCACTGCGCGTTTGCTGTTGGCGCCCGACGGCGTGAAGCGGAAGCTCGACTCAGCGAAGCTTCCGCCGACGCGTTCGAAAAGGGCAGCTTGGTGCGGATCGGAAGCGGCCGGGCTGAAAAAGCCGATCGAGCGGGCCTTCTTGCGGTCGATCTTGACCTGGGGTGCCGAACTGGCAGCAGCAGACACCGACGCCGCGGAGACGAGAAAAAGGGCCGCCGCAACGGCAGCGCCCAATCTCAGCCCCTGTGTCCCCTTGCCTGTCATCCTGCGTAACTCATTCTTTTATAGTCCGCCTGCCTAACACCGCCGATGAGTCGTTGCCAGCAGCCATTTTAGGCGAAGATGGGGCGTCAACACGAAATTGCGAGCCTGTTGCACAGAATCCGCAGCCTTGATCCACCACCAGCCATCGTCTCTTCGCCCGCCGAATCGGCCGCTTGCGGGGCCGCCAGCACCGTCTATAACGACCGGCATCGTTTCTGGATGCCCCGAGGACCGCCTTCGATGAACAGCCGTATGATCCGCTCCGCCATCGCCCTTTCGCTGGCAGCGTCGCTCGGCGCCTGCGGCGGCGGTAGCAAGAAGGCGACTTTCGCCTCGGACATCGCCGCCGCCAAGACGACGACGATCGGGGTCAACGCCTATCTGTGGAAGGCCTCGCTCGAAACTCTGTCGGCGCTGCCGCTGCTGCAGGCGGACGCGAACAGCGGCGTCCTCATTACCGACTGGTACGTCAACCCGAACCAGCCGGCGGAGCGGATGAAGCTGACGGTCACCATTCTGGACGCCGATCTGCGGGCCGATGCAGTGCGCGTCGCTCCACAGCGCCAGGTGCTGTCGAACGGGGCTTGGGTAGACAGCACGGTACAGGCCGCCACGGCCCAGAAGCTCGAAGATATCATCCTGACCAAGGCTCGCGACCTGCGACGTTCGACCATTGGTTGAACCGGCCCCCGCTGAGAGTAGCTTCGATCGATGAGCGCGCGTTTCAACCATGTTAAGGCCGACGCGCACTGGCAGAGCGTCTGGGAACAACAGGCGACCTTCAGGGCGCGCGACGACAGCCCCAAACCGAAAACTTACGTGCTGGAGATGTTTCCCTATCCTTCGGGGCGCATCCACATGGGCCATGTCCGCAATTATACCATGGGTGACGTCCTGGCCCGATATCGGCGGATGAAAGGCTATGAGGTGCTCCACCCGATGGGATGGGACGCTTTCGGCATGCCGGCCGAAAATGCCGCTATGGAGAAGAAGGTCCACCCCGGAGACTGGACGCGCGCCAATATCGCGGCGATGCGCGAACAGCTGAAACGGCTCGGCTTCGCGCTCGACTGGAGTCGCGAACTCGCGACCTGCGAACCGGATTATTATGGCCACGAGCAGGCGCTGTTCCTCGATCTCTATGCGGCAGGCCTGGTTTACCGGAAGGAATCGGCGGTAAACTGGGACCCGGTCGACATGACGGTGCTCGCCAATGAGCAGGTGATCGACGGCAGAGGCTGGCGGTCGGGCGCGCTGGTCGAGCGGCGGAAGCTCAGCCAGTGGTTTCTCAAGATAACCGATTTCGCCGACGATCTGCTCGAAGGGCTGGCGACGCTGGATCAGTGGCCCGAAAAAGTCCGCACGATGCAGGAGAACTGGATCGGCAAGAGCCAGGGCCTGCGCTTCACCTTCCAGCTGGACGCGCCCGCAGGCATCTACAGCAGCCTCGAGGTCTTCACGACCCGGCCCGATACGCTGTTCGGTGCGAGTTTCGCCGCGATCGCCGCCGATCATCCGATAGCGCAGGCATTGGCAGCCGGTAATCCCGCGCTCGGAGCCTTCATCGCCGAGTGCAAGCAGAGCGGGACGGCCGCCGCCGATATCGAGACTGCCGAAAAGAAGGGCTATGATACCGGCCTCTCCGTGATCCACCCGCTCGATCCGAGTTGGCGGCTGCCGCTGTTCGTCGCCAATTTCGTCCTGATGGACTATGGCACAGGTGCGGTCTTCGGCTGCCCCGCGCACGACCAGCGCGATCTCGATTTTGCGCGCAAATATGCGCTGCCGGTCAAGCGCGTCGTCGCTGCTACACCCGATGAGGCCGAAAAGCCTGTCGATGGCGAGGCATATACCGGGCCCGGCAAGCTGGTGAATTCAGCATTCCTCGACGGCATGTCGGTCGAACAGGCCAAGGCGGCGGTGATCGGCATCGCCGAGGAAAATGGCTGGGGCGAAGGCAGCACGGTTTGGCGCCTCCGCGACTGGGGGGTGTCCCGTCAGCGCTATTGGGGCACGCCGATTCCGATCATCCATTGCGAGCAATGCGGCGCGGTACCCGTGCCGCGGGGCCAACTGCCGGTCGTCCTGCCCGAGGATGTGAGCTTCGAGATACCGGGGAATCCGCTCGATCGCCATCCAAACTGGAAGCATGTCGACTGTCCCGGTTGCGGCCGGCCGGCAGCGCGCGAGACCGATACGCTCGACACCTTCGTCGACAGCAGCTGGTATTTCATCCGCTTTGCGAGCCAGCCGGCTGACAGGCCCTTCGACCGGGCCGTCGCCGAGAGCTGGATGCCCGTCGGGCAATATATCGGCGGCGTGGAGCACGCGATCCTCCACTTGCTCTACGCCCGCTTCTGGACCCGCGCGCTCGAGCATATCGGCCATATTTCGATCAAGGAGCCTTTCACCGGGCTCTTCACGCAGGGGATGGTGACCCACGAGACCTACAAGGACGCGGCCGGAAACTGGCTGGCGCCCGAGCAGGTCTCGAACGGCATCGTCATCGCGACCGGCGAGAAGGCCAGGGTGGGCCGGATCGAGAAGATGTCCAAATCCAAGAAGAATGTCGTCGATCCCGGACCGATCGTCGATCAATATGGTGCGGACGCGGTGCGCTGGTTCATGCTGTCGGACAGCCCGCCGGAGCGTGATCTCGAATGGACCGAAAGCGGTATCGAGGGGTGCTGGCGCTTCGTCAACCGGCTGTGGCGGATTACCGACCCGGCGGGTGGCGGCGAAGGACAGGACAAGGAGCTGGACCGCAAGCTTCATAAGGCGATCGCGGGAATAGCGGCGGATATCGAGGCGCTGGGTTTCAACCGCGCCGTCGCCAAGATACACGAGTTCGCCAACGCGATCGAGAAGGCGCCGCCATCGGGCAGCCGCGTCGCGGCCGCGCGCGCGCTCGTGCGATTGATCGCGCCGATGGTGCCGCACCTCGCCGAGGAGGCCTGGGGCCGGCTGGGCGAGGCGGGCCTCGTCGCCGACGCGTCCTGGCCCGAGCATGATCCGGCGATGCTGGTCGACGACCATGTCACGATCGCGGTCCAGGTCAACGGCAAGCTCCGCGACACGCTAATCGCGCCGAAGGGCACCGCGCGCGATCAGCTCGAAACAATGGCCCTGGAATCGGACAAGATCACGCGACTTCTCCAGGGCGCGGCGCCCAAGAAGGTGATTGTCGTGCCGGACCGCCTGGTCAACATTGTCGCATGAGCAAGACTCCCCTTCTGGCCGCTTCCTTGGCCTTGCTCATTGCCTTGCCCGGCTGCGGCTTGCAGCCCCTCTACAGCAACGGCGGATCGGGACCCGTAGCTTCGGCGCTGGCAGGGATAGAGGTGGCGGCGATAGGCGGCCAGCGCGGCTGGCTGGTCCGCAACGCGCTGTTGGACCGGCTTCATCGCCAGGGAGAAGGCGCGCCACGCTATCGGCTTGAGGTGGAACTCGACGACAACATCACCGGACTGGGCCTCCGCCAGGACAATGCGATCACGCGCGAACGCCGCACCTTGCGCGCGCGCTACCGGCTGGTCGATGCGGCCAGCGGGAGCGTGCTGCTTGACCAGACCGCCGCGGCCGACGCCGGCATCGATGTCGCCGGTTCCGAATATGCCACCACCGCGGCCGAGCAGACGGCTCTCGAACGCCTGGCAGAAGCCATCGCCGATCAGATCACCGTGCGCGTTGCGACCTACGCCCGGCGCAGCCCGGCCCAATAACCGGTGAAGGCCGACGCCGCCCGGATCGGCCGCGCGCTGGACAAGCCCGATCCCGCAATCCGGCTGATCCTGCTTTACGGCCCGGACGAGTCGGGCTCGCGGACATTGGCGGCACGGATCGACAAGGCGCTCGGCCCCGAGGCGGAACGGGTCGACCTGTCGGCAAGCCAACTCAGGGCCGACCCGGCGCTGCTCGCGGACGAAGCCGCGTCGATCTCGCTGTTCGGCGGCACGCGGCACATCCGTATCGATCCGGCGGGTGACGAAGTGATTGAGGCGGTTGAAGCACTGCTCGCAGCGCCCTCAGCGGGCAATCCGGTGGTCGCCGTCGGAGGCAATCTGCGCAAGGACTCGAAGCTTGTGAAGCTGGGGCTCGGCTCCGATGCCGTCCTCGCGTTCGCGTCTTATGTCCCTGAGGGGGCGCAGGCGGATCAGGTGGCGATCGAGATCGGCCAGCAGGTCGGCCTGCGGCTCGAGCGGCGCGCGGCGCAGGCGCTCGTGGCCCTGACCAATGCCGACCGGGCTTTGATGGCCCGGGAGCTCGAGAAGCTTGCCCTGTTCCTCGACGCGGCGCCGGATACGCCACGAGCCGCCGATGAGGCCGCGCTTTCGGCAATCGGTGCCGCCAATGACGAGAGCGACCTGACGGCCATCGTCGAGGCGGTGGTAGCCGGCCGGGTCGAGCGTGCCGCTGCCGAGCTTGCCCTGATCGGTCCGGCGGAAGCGATCGGCGTCGTTCGCGCGGTGCTTCGCCGTCTTGGGCAGATTGCACCGCTTCGCGCCGAAGTCGCGGCCGGGCAGACCGTCGAGGCCGTGATGGCCGGCGCCGGCAAGAGCATTTTCTGGAAAGATCAGAAAGCGGTAGCCGCGCTTCTTCACCGCTGGACGCCAGAGCGCATCGCCACGGCCATGACCCGCCTCGGCACGCTAGAACGTTCATACAAAGGATCCGGAAGCGCCGGCATCGTCCTGGTGGGCGAGGAACTTCTGACCATCGCTCGGGCTGCGGCAGCGCGGCGATGACCGGTCATTCCGCCTCAATGTACGCCAGATCGCCGCGCCAAACTGGAATTTACCGTCAGCCATCGTCGAGCCAATAAAGACCCTATCTAAATCAGATACTTATGTCTAAATTCTAGGCGGCGTGTCAGCGATTTCAGACGGCGTCTCAAATCGGTTCACCGCTCAACCGCTGACAGATCAGGTCGAGCTGATCGAGAGTCGAGTAGGCGACCGAAATCCGGCCCGAACCCGTGTCGCCATGCTCGATCGCGACTTTCAGGCCCAGGATGTCGCCGAGATGGCGTTCGAGAGCCTCTACGTCGGCATCACCGGCCAGCGCCGGCTTCGCCGAGCGACGCTTCCCTGCAGGCGCCTTGTTGCTGTTCGCGAGCTTCTCGGTTTCGCGAACCGAAAGGCCCTTCCGGACCACCTCAGCGGCAAGCAGTTCCGGATCCGGCGCCCCGATCAGCGCCCTCGCGTGTCCCATCGACAGCGACCCATCGATCACCATGGCTCGTACAGGCGGAGGGAGATCGAGCAGCCTCAGCAGATTCGCGACATGGCTGCGCGATTTGCCGACCAGCGTGCCGACCCCTTCGTGCGTATAGCCGAATTCCTGCATGAGCTTCTGATAGGAAGCAGCTTCCTCTATTGCATTGAGATCTTGCCGCTGGACATTCTCGACGATGGCCAATTCCAGCGTCTCACCGTCCGACAGTTCCCGGACGATCACCGGCACCTCATGGAGTCGAGCTCGCTGCGCGGCACGCCAACGACGCTCACCCGCCACAATCTGGTAGGTCTCGTTGTGTGGATGCGGTCGCACGAGGATCGGCTGGATCAGGCCGCGTGCGGTGATGGAGGCCGCCAGCTCATCAAGCGCGGTATCATCGAAATGGCGCCGTGGCTGATCGGGATTGGGTCGAACATGCGCAATCGGCATCATCCGCACGCCGCCCGACCGGGATGCGCCTGCAGCCAGCGGCTGCTCGTGCGACGCTTCGCCGAGCAAAGCGGAAAGCCCTCGGCCCAAACCGCGCCGCGGGGTCTCCCCGACGCTCATGCCGCCTGCGCCGTCTTGGTAAGCCGGGTGATGCATTCGCGGGCCAGCGCGATATAGGCCTCCGAACCCGGGCAGCGATGGTCGTAGATCAGCGCCGGGACTCCGTGGCTGGGCGCCTCCGACAGCCGGACATTGCGGGGGATGACGGTATCGAACACGACATCGCCAAGCACATCGCGCACATCGGTGGCTACCTGATCCGACAGACGATTGCGCCGGTCATACATGGTAAGCGCCACACCTAAAATGGTCAGCTGTGGATTGAATCGCATTCTCACCCGCTCGATCGTCTGCAGCAACTGCGTCAGCCCCTCGAGCGCGAAGAATTCGCATTGAAGAGGCACGAGCATCATATTCGCGGCGACCAGCGCGTTGATCGTAAGCAGGCCGAGCGACGGCGGACAGTCGATCAGACAGACGTCCCAGCGCTCCTCATTTTGGGCCAGCGCGTCGTGAAGTCGGTGAGTCCGCTTCTCGACATCGATCAGTTCGACCTCGGCTCCCGACAGATCAACCGTCGCCGGCACGAGATCGAGCCGCGGCACACGCGTCGCGATCACCGCATCCGCGAGCGTACAGTCTTTGCGGAGCAGCTCATAGGATGTGTTGCCACGCGCGGACTTCTCTACCCCAAGTCCAGTCGAAGCATTACCCTGCGGATCACAATCGACCAGCAGAACGCGCCACCCGGTAGCAGCCAGCGCGGTAGCGAGGTTGATCGCGGTGGTCGTCTTGCCAACCCCGCCCTTCTGGTTGGCGATCGCGATGCGGATCATCGACCTTTCAGCCCTTTGCCCTGGGGTTGCACCTCACGCGCGACGATGATCGCCGCATCGGAATCGGTCACGCTCGGCACGACCTGAAAGTCACCCTGCCATGATCCGTCCACCGCTTCCAGTTCAGATACCGCACTACGCCCTTTCGGTAGAAGCCAAATGGTCCGCTCATGTGAAAAGCGGTGCGCGAGCGAGAGCAAACGCCCGAGAGGCGCGAAAGCGCGGGCGCTTATCGCATCGAAGGTGCTTTCCCCGATCAACTCCAGCCTTTGCCCCCTGACCTCCACGCGATCCGAAACCCCGAGCGCATCCGCCGTCGCAGCCAGAAACTCGGCACGCTTGCGGCGCGACTCGACAAGAGTAACGTGCAGCTCCGGTCGAACTAGCGCAACGACCAGGCCGGGAAACCCCGCCCCCGAGCCGAGATCAAGCCAGCTACGCGTCGTTTGGGGCGCAAATGCCGCCAGTTGCGCGGAGTCGACGATGTGACGTGCCCAGATGTGCTCGGCCGTCGAGGCGGCGATCAGATTTTGCCGCGGCATCTCGGCGCGAACATGCTCCGCCAGTTCTCCAAGCTGCCCGAATGTTTCACGTGAAACACGGTCAGCCACCCAGCCCTGCGCCTCTGCTTCGATCACGCCGCGCGCCGGCGGGCATGGACCAATATGGCCGCAAGCGCGGCCGGCGTAATTCCACGAATGCGCGAGGCTTCAGCAAGATCGCCGGGCAGAGCCACGTTCAGTCGCTCCACCATCTCATTGGAGAGCCCTCCGACACCCTGATAATCGGAGATGCAGTCGAGGCGTACCTTTTCATCCTCGCGCAGGCGGGCGATTTCCTGCTCTTGCCGAGCAAGATAGGGTGCGTATCGGCAATCCTGCACCAACTCGTCGATTAGGTCGGCCGCGAGCAGTAGACCGTGCAAGAGCGCTTCGACCTGATCTGCGCCGACCCCGCTATAGCGCAGCCACTCGGTCAAGGAACGACGGGAGTGATCCTGAGCGACCTCCCCTCCCGCCGCTAAAATTTCGTTCGCCGTTGCGAAGCGCGAGTGGAGCTCTTGCTCCAGGCTAAGCCTCGTCGCTTCACGCGCTTCGTGGGCACGCCACCGCTCTTCGCCGACGACGCCTTGGCCGCGAGCCCATCCGGTGAGCCGCGTCCCGGCATTGTCCGCACGGAGTCGCAATCGATATTCGGCGCGGGCAGTGAGCATGCGGTAGGGCTCCGACACCCCCTGCAGAGTCAGATCGTCCAGCATTACTCCGATATAACTGGTCGCCCGATCGAACAGGATCTCTGCTTGGCCGCCCGCATAGGCGGAGGCGTTCATGCCGGCCGCGAGCCCTTGGGCGGCAGCCTCCTCATATCCCGTAGTGCCATTGATCTGGCCGGCGCAGAACAGGCCCGGCAGCGCCCGCAGCGCTAATCCGCGCGTGAGCGCCCGCGGATCGATATAATCATATTCTACCGCATATCCCGGCTGGACAATCTCCACCCGCTCGAGGCCGGGGACCGTCCGCAGCATCTCGTGCTGAACGTCGGGCGGCAAGGAGGTCGACACGCCGTTCGGATAAACCAGGTGGTCGCCGAGACCCTCTGGCTCGAGGAATATCTGATGTCCGTCACGGTCGCCGAACCGATGCACCTTATCCTCAATGGAGGGGCAATAACGCGGCCCGACTCCCTCGATCACGCCCGAAAAAAGCGGCGAGCGATCGAGCCCCGCTCGAATTACGTCATGCGTGCGAACATTCGTCCGTGTGATGGCGCAGGCGAGTTGAGGTACGGTCCTTCCCATACTACGGGTCGACAGAGTCCAACGCCCGCCATCCGATGGCTGACGCTCCAGCGCGGACCAGTCGATCGTTCGTCCGTCCAGCCGGGGCGGCGTACCCGTCTTCAGGCGGCCCATTGGAAGATCGAGCGCCTTCAGCTGGGCCGCAAGCCCAACCGCGGCCGCCTCCCCCACTCGGCCTCCGCATCGGCGCTCCATTCCAAAATGCAACCGAGCGTTCAAAAAAGTACCTGTGGCAAGCACAACCGCGCGCGATCGAAGTTCTCGACCGTCGCTCAGAACGATGCCGCGTGTTTCACGTGAAACATCGTCGATCAGCAGCTGCTCCACCGATCCCTCAATGATCGAAAGAGACGGATACTCTGCAAGGAACCGCTGGACCGCGCTGCGGAACAATAGCCGGTCGGCCTGTACGCGCGGACCCTGTACCGCGGCCCCCTTGCTCGCATTGAGCATGCGGTAATGAATCGCGCCGGCGTCGGCGGCGCGAGCGATCAATCCGTCGCAGGCGTCGACCTCCCGGACCAAATGGCCTTTTCCGAGGCCACCAATCGCCGGGTTGCAGGACATCGCGCCGATCATGTCCAAACGCATCGATATGAGCGCCACGTCGGCACCCATCCGCGCCGCCGCGGCGGCCGCCTCGCACCCTGCATGGCCGCCGCCGACCACGATCACATCATAGTGCTTCGCCATGGCGCCGCGCTATCCGAGCAGGCGCCGCGTGTCAAAACCGGGCGTCACTTGCCGATACAGAATCTCCCGAACAGCCCGTCGAGCAGATCCTCGGTTCCCGCGCGGCCGGTCAACGTATCGAGCGCGATGCGGCCGAGGCGAAGCGCTTCACCGATAAGAAGCGGGTCGCCCTCTTCCATGGCCATGCCGAGCGCATCGCCGAGCCGCGCCAAGGCAAGCCGCTGCCGCTCCGACAAGGCGGCCTCACCCTGGCCTGGTAGCAGTACGGCCGCGCGGGCGAGGAGTTGCTCCCGCAACCTGGCCATTCCCTCGCCGCTGACAACGGACAGGATGATGTCCACGCTGTCGGGATCGTACGAACGCCGATCTGCCTGGGCCCCGATACGCAACGCCCCCGCCGGCGCATCTGTCGCAGCGCCCAGCCAGAGCAGGATATCTGCTGCCCCGATCGCCGCGGCAGCGCGGCCGATGCCGATCGCCTCGACCTCATCGCCAGGAGCCTCATGCAAGCCGGCGGTATCGATCAGCAAAAAGGGCGTTCCGCCGATCGCCAGCGGCACTTCGATCAGGTCGCGCGTCGTGCCGGCGAGAGGCGTCACAATAGCCGCCTCCCTTCCGCTTAATGCATTGATAAGAGATGATTTTCCTGAGTTTGGTGGGCCGGCGAGGACAACCTTAATCCCATCGCGCAGCCGCTCGGCTGGGGGTGCGGAGCGCCAGCGCGCGACCTCGCCCGCCAAGCGGCGAAGATCATCGACGAAATCGGCGTCGAGCGGGGCGACGTCCTCCTCGTCATCGAAGTCGAGCACGGCTTCGATGTGCGCCGAGAGCATCAGCAACCGTTCTCGCCAGCCTTCAATCGAGCGGCTGAGCGCGCCGCCGGCGAGGAGCATGGCGTTCCGGCGTTGGGCATCGGTCTCGGCGGTCAGAAGATCCGCGAGGGCTTCGGCTTCGTTCAGGTCGATACGACCATTCGCAAAGGCGCGGCGGGTAAACTCGCCCGCCTCGGCAGATCGCAGGCCCGGCAGGCTCGCGAGCACATCGAGGACCGAGCGAGTCACCGCTCGACCGCCGTGAAGGTGCAGCTCGGCCATATCCTCTCCGGTCGCACTTCCCGGACCCGGTAACCAGAGGACCAGCGCGCGGTCGAGCGGTTCTCCGCTCACCGGGTCGCGCAAGGTGCGCAATACCGATCGGCGGGCGGCCGGGCGCGCCCTGCCCGTCAGCGAATCGAGCGTGCCGCCGGCGGCAGCGCCGCTGATCCGAACGACCGCGACCCCCGCCGGCGGCGCACCGCTCGAGAGGGCGAAGATGGTCTCGGCGTCGGGCCTATTTTCCGGCGCCGCCCGCACGACTCATCTGGTCGAACATGGTGCGCCACAGGCTCATGCCCGCCTCGCCCATAGGGCTCCAGTTACGGATCATCGTCTCGAAGCTCTCGGGGCTGATTCCTTCGGCCACCACCTTCTTCATCTGGTCGACATAGGCTTCGTGTACCGCCGTCAGATCAGGCAGCCCAATGAAACGGCGCGCTTCCTCCGGCGTGCAATCGACATCAACGGTTATCTTCATGAGCGCCTCCAGGGACGTTGAACCGTCACGAGCCCATGGCTAGGGCCTTGAAACGCACGCGTCCATGGCTAATACGCGCCTTCCCTGAAGAGCGGCTTGGGCGGTGCGGCGCCATGGCGGCCATCCCGACTCCTGCCAAGGTCGGCACTATCGGGCCCATCGTCACGGCACCATCACATGGTAGGCAGCGGCGGTGCTATCGGCCATTATCTCGCCGGACGGAATCACGACCAAGCGATGGCTGCTTGATCAGGAAAGGAGGCCTGTTGTGAAAAGCTATACCGAAATCCACACCTTGGGCGGCGACGAGGAATTCCTCGCTTATACCTCCCAGCCGAGCGCTCAGCCGAGGGCCGCCATCGTCGTCATCCAGGAAATATTCGGTGTAAACGAAGGCATCCGGCGTAAATGCGACGAGTTCGCCGCCCAAGGCTATCTCGCGATCGCGCCCGATCTGTTTTGGCGGATTCGGCCGGGAATCGAACTCGACGCCGATGTGCCCGAACAGCTCCAGGAGGGATTCGCGCTGTTCGGCCAGTTCGATCAGGATCAGGGCATTCGCGACCTCGAAGCGACCATCCGTGAGGCGCGACACCTGCTGGGCGGCACCGGCAAGGTCGGCGCGGTCGGTTTTTGCCTGGGCGGACGCCTCGCTTATCTGTGCGCGACGCGAACCGATATCGATGCGAGCGTCGGCTATTATCCGGTCGGCATCGACGGCATCATCCACGAATCCCACGCGATCGCTCGCCCCCTCGCCCTCCATATCGCGGGTGCCGACGGCTTTGTGCCGGAGGATGTTCAGAAGGCAATGCACGCCGGGCTCGACGCTCATCCCAAGGTCACGCTCTACGACTATCCCGGGCTCGATCATGGCTTCGCGGCGTCGATGGGGCAGCGCCGCAACGAAGAGGGCGCCCGGCTCGCCGACGAACGAACGTCGGCCTTTTTCGTCCGGCACCTTCTATGAACGATGATCACCGCCTGGTCGTCCGCGACTTCGGCGGACCCGGCGCCATCGAAGGCGAGCCTTTGGCGGACGAGCCGGTCGCACCTGGCCGGGTGCGCGTCCGCCACAGGGCGATCGGGGTCAACTTCATCGACATCTATCATCGCACTGGCCTCTATCCCCAGCCGCTGCCGGCTGCGCTGGGCGTAGAGGCGGCGGGCGTGGTCGAAGCGATGGGCGAAGGGGTCACCGGATTCTCAATCGGCCAGCGCGTCGCCTATGTGGTTCAGCAGCCGGGCAGCTACGCGACGCGCAACGATATCGATGCCGACCGACTTCTCGCCTTGCCCGACATGATAGACGATGAGACCGCGGCGGCAGGGCTGCTCAAGGGCCTGACCACCGAGACGCTGATCCATGGCTGCGCGCGAATTGCAGCGGGTCAAACTGCACTGGTCCATGCCTCAGCCGGCGGGGTCGGACGGCTGCTCGTCCAGTGGCTCACGGCCGAGGGGGTAAGAGTGATCGCGCATGCCGGGTCCGCCGAGAAGGCAGCGATCGCCGAAGATCTGGGCGCGGATCTCGCGCTGCACGGCGACTATGCAACGCTCGCCTCGACGATACGCGACGCCACCGGCGGACGCGGCGTGGACGTCGTGTTCGATGGCGTTGGAGCGGCGAGCTGGACGGCGTCGCTCGATGCGCTCGCGCGGAGGGGACTCATGATCACCTATGGCAACGCCTCGGGCCCGGTGCCGCCGATCGCTCCGCTCGACCTTGGCGCGCGCGGCTCGCTCTATCTGACACGGCCGCGCCTCTACGATTTCGTGGTCGATCGCGCCGAGCTGGAAGCATCGGCCACCTTGCTGTTCGCAATGATCATGTCCGGGAAGATCGAAGTGGAGATCGGCCTCAAGCTACCTCTCGCGCGAGCCGCCGATGCCCACCGCGCGCTGGAAGGTCGACGAACTACGGGGTCGATAGTTCTGATCCCCTGACGGCTCCTCCCCCGACGGGATCAGATGAAAAACGGAGCGAGCTCGTGGCTGCCCTCCCAGATCATCTTGGCGGCCACATAGACGATCACGATCAGACCTACATAGGCGATCCAGCGATAGCGCTCGATATAGCGGGCGATGAAATTGGCGGCGAGGCCCATCAAGGCCACCGACAGCAGCAGCCCGATGACGAGGATGCCCGGATGCTCGCGCGCGGCGCCGGCCACCGCAAGGACATTATCGAGGCTCATCGAAACATCGGCGAGTGCGACCGACCAGGCCGCGCCGACCATGGTCTTCGACTGAGGGACGCCGTCGGACTCGAGCGGATCGCCACTCGAGGGTGCCCCGGCGTGACGGAGCTCGCGAAACATCCGCCATGATACCCACAGCAACAAAAGGCCGCCGGCGAAGACCAGTCCGATGATGCTCATCAGCTGCGTGACGGTGATTGCGAAGATGATCCGCAGCACGAGCGCCGCAATGATCCCGATCAGGATGACCTTGCGCCGCTGGTCCGGCGGCAGTCCCGCTGCGAGCGCACCGACGACGATCGCATTGTCACCGGCCAGCATGACGTCGATCATCAATACCTGCGCGAAGGCGGAAAGCGCCGACGGGCTGGTGATGTTCGAAAAATCGGCGACGATATGGTTCCAGAGATCGACCATGATTCCGACCTAGCGCCTTCAGGGGGATTGTCGAGCCCGGTCAGCGTGAAATAAGCGGGAGAGCGGCCGTCGCCTGCCCCTGCCGTTCGGACGAAGCCTGCCGCGGAGTCGTTAGACGGGTGCCCCGCCGCAACGAAAATGGCGGCGCTACTGGTTCATCGAGTCGAAGAAATCCTCGTTCGATTTGGAATCCTTCATCTTGTCGAGCAGGAACTCCATCGCGTCGATCGTGCCCATCTGCATGAGAATCCGGCGCAGCACCCACATCTTGGAAAGCTTGCCCTTGTCGACGAGCAGCTCCTCCTTGCGGGTGCCGGATTTGCCGACATCCATCGCCGGGAAGATACGCTTGTCGGCGACCTTGCGGTCCAGCACGATTTCGGAATTGCCGGTGCCCTTGAACTCCTCGAAGATCACCTCGTCCATCCGGCTGCCAGTGTCGATCAACGCGGTAGCGATGATCGACAGCGAACCGCCCTCCTCGATATTGCGTGCTGCGCCGAAAAAGCGTTTCGGCCGCTGAAGAGCATTGGCGTCCACACCACCGGTCAACACCTTGCCCGACGAGGGGACGACAGTGTTGTAGGCGCGACCGAGGCGGGTGATCGAATCGAGAAGGATGACGACGTCCTTCTTGTGCTCGACGAGGCGCTTGGCCTTCTCGATCACCATCTCGGCGACCTGGACGTGACGCTGCGCAGGCTCGTCGAACGTCGAGGAGATGACCTCGCCTTTCACCGATCGCTGCATATCGGTGACTTCCTCGGGGCGTTCGTCGATGAGGAGCACGATCAGGAAGACTTCGGGATGGTTGTCCGTGATCGCCTTGGCCATGTTCTGGAGCAGCACCGTCTTGCCCACCCGTGGTGGAGCGACGATCAACGCGCGCTGGCCCTTGCCTTGCGGAGCGATGATGTCGATCACCCGCGCCGACTTGTCCTTGACGGTCGGATCGAAGCTGTCGAGCGTCAGCTTCTGTTCGGGATAGAGCGGCGTTAGATTGTCGAAATTGACCCTGTGGCGAACGACGTCGGGATCGTCGAAATTGATCGAAATGAGCCGGGTAAGGGCGAAATACCGCTCGCCATCCTTCGGCCCGCGGATTTCACCCTCGACCGTGTCGCCGGTCCTCAGACCGAATTTGCGGACCTGATTAGGGGAGACATAGATATCATCCGGGCCGGCGAGATAATTGGCTTCTGGCGAGCGCAGGAAGCCGAAACCATCGGGCAACACCTCGATCGTTCCTTCGCCCATGATCTGCTCGCCATTTTCGGCTTCGACCTTGAGGATACCGAACATAAGGTCCTGCTTGCGCATCGTCGACGCGCCCTCCACCCCAAGTTCCTCGGCCATGCTGACCAATTGGGCGGGGCTGTTCTTTTTGAGGTCCTTGAGATGCATCGAGGGTAAAGTCCTGGAGTCTTGCGCGACTGTTGGGGGAAAGCGGCGGCGGCATTGCGCCGACCCGAAAAATTTGGATGAGACAGAATCCGGCTCGAACGGCGGACCCTCTGTCCGGAATTATGCTCGCGATAGGGCCAAGTCAAGCGCCTAGCAGCCCGAGTCGCGCCATCCTGAAATTCGAAGGCGATCCTGTTCCATCTCTGGCTGCGGTCCTCTCCCGGCGCACGCCGGGGACGCATCAGAACGGCCGCACGATCACGAGAATGACAATCACCGATACCGCGATCGCCGGCACTTCATTCATGAGGCGCAGGCGGACGTCGGAGCGCGCGCGATAGCCGGCGCCAAGCTTGCGGCCGAAGCCGACCACCCAACCATGATAGCCGCTGAGAAGAAAGACCGTGAGGAATTTTGCCTGGAACCAGTGGACGCTCCAGAGCGCCTGATCGAAAGCGAGAGTGATACCGAAGACCCACACCAGGGTCATCGCCGGGGTGATGATGATCGAGCGCAACCGCCGTTCGCGCTCGACCCAGATCCGATCTTCGGCGGATCCCGGCACAGTCGCGTGGTGATAGACATAATAGCGCGGCAGCATGAACAATCCGGCCACCCAGAAGATCGCAAAGATCAGATGCGCGGCCTTCACCCACGGATAGGCATTGCCCAGAAAACCCGCCGCAATCTCCATTTCCATCGCCGTCACCTCCTCACCCGCGCGATCAGCCGTTCGACATGGGCGAGCGGCGTGTCGAGCAATATGCCATGACCGAGATTGAAGATGTGGGGCCGACTGGCGAAGGCTGCCAGGATCGAGTCGATCGCGTCGTCGAGCCGCTCGCCGCCTGCGATCAAGGCAAGCGGGTCCAAATTGCCTTGAACCGGAAGCCCTTCGGGAAGCTGCGCGCTTGCCCAGAGCGGATCTACCGTCTCGTCGAGTCCGATCGCATCGACGCCGGTCTCCCGCGCATAGGCTGCGATCTTGCCGCCCGCGCCCTTGGGGAACCCTATGATCGGTGTATCGGGGTGACGGGCGCGCAGGCGACGGACCAGATCGGCGGTCGGTGCAATCACCCAGCGCTCGAATTCACGGGGAGCGAGACTCCCTGACCAACTGTCGAAAAGCTGGACGGCATCGACTCCGGCATCGATCTGCCGCGAGAGATAGGCCGCGGTCTCGTCGACAAGCGCGGCGATGATCGCGCCGAACGCCCGCGGATCGCGATACGCCATACGTCGCGTCTCCGCCTGTTCCTTGCTGCCCTTACCGGCGACCATGTAGGTGGCGACAGTCCATGGGCTGCCGGCAAAGCCCAGCAATGTCGTCTGGGACGACAAAGCGCCACGGACCTTCCGCACGGTTTCGTAGATCGGCAACAGGCGTTCGGGAACCGCTGTAAGCGCCTCCAGCGCATGGTCGACCAGGGCCGGCGTGAGCTGAGGCCCCTCGCCGACACCGAAGCGGAGATCCTGGCCCATTGCATGCGGCACGACGAGGATATCCGAAAAGAGGATCGCGCCATCAAAGCCGAACCGCCGAATTGGCTGAAGTGTGATCTCGGCCGCGGCGTCGCTGTCATAGGCGAGTTCCAAAAACCCGCCCTTCTCGCTGCGCAGGGCACGATATTCGGGCAGATAACGTCCAGCCTGACGCATTAGCCAGATTGGCGGCGGGTCAGACCGCTTGCCCTTGAGCACGGCGAGCAAGGTGCGCGTCTCGGCCATCAATATTCCTATTTAGAGTCTTAAGAGAGGGAACTGAAGAAGATGTAGGGGGTTGGGAGCCGGGGTTTATTCACAGTTGGCATGATTGCCAACAGCTTGACTCGTGCGGTCCCGCCATCCGCAGCCGAGTCCCTGTCATCCATTCCCATTATCCACAACTGTCTCGCCTCGGGCGCCGTTTGTGGATGGATGCTCGAATTGCTGGCGGGCAGCGGGGATGATAGTGCCGCTTGAAAGCTGCCCACGCGATCCGCTAGCTGGCATACCATGATTTTCCACAATGCCGTCCCCACCTGGTCAACACGGCGCATGCAGGAAGCCAGGGCGGGCCGGACGCGTCGTCGCTTACAATGCGCGCGCGCGAAAGGGCACGCTCCGGAGAATAGCCGGTTACCGAAGATAACGAGGTCGGACGGCTGATGATCCGTCTCCATCTTCATCTTCTGTCCGATTCCACAGGCGAGACGCTCGAGAATATCGCCAAGGCAGGGCTTGCCCAGTTCGAGGGTGTGGAGACTATCAAGCATTTCTGGCCGATGGTGCGTAGCCAGGGGCATCTCGACCGGATCATGCTCGAAATCGCCCAGCGTCCAGGGCTGGTTATCTTCACCCTGGTCAACAGCGAGGTTCGCAAGCGGCTGGAATCGCGTTGTCACGCGCTCGGTCTCCCCTGCGTTTCCGCACTTGATCCCGTCATCGAGGCGTTGTCACGTCTGCTTGGTCAGGTGGCGCTCGCCCGGCCCGGCCGGCAGCATATGCTCGATGCCGCTTATTTCGCGCGGGTCGAGGCGATCCAATTCACGATCGCACATGATGACGGCATCGCGGCGGAGGACTGGGAAGAAGCCGACGTCATCCTCGCCGGAGTCTCGCGCTCGTCGAAGACTCCGACCTCGATCTATCTCGCCAATCGCGGATATAAGGTTGCGAACATCCCGCTGGTGCCCGAGGCACCGCCACCGCCAAGCTTGTTCACGCTTGTCCATCCGCTCGTCGTCGGGCTGACCACAAGTCCCGACCGGCTCGTTCAGATCAGGCGCAACCGACTGCTTTCGCTCAATCAATCACCCGAGACGGCCTATGTGGACCAGGAAGCCGTGGCGGCGGAGCTCGCCTTTGCGCGCAGGCTCTTCTCCGATCATGGCTGGCCGGTGATCGACGTCACTCGCCGCTCGATCGAGGAGACCGCGGCCGCGATTATCAATCTCGTCAACGATCGGACGACGCGCGACGAGAAGGACGAGGTACCGGGGTGACGTTGATTGCTGCCACGCATTTACCCGCTGGGATGTCGAAATGCTGATCCTCGCCTCCCAGTCCGCTTCTCGCCGCGCCATGCTGGACGCAGCAGGCGTGTCTTACCTGGCGATGTCGGCGGGTGTCGACGAGGAGTCGGCCAAGCTTTCGCTACGTGCCGAGGGCACCAGCGCGCGCAACCTGGCCGACGCGCTCGCCGAACTGAAGGCGACCAGGTTGTCGCAGCGCCACCCGGGCGATCTTGTACTCGGCTGCGACTCGACGCTGTGCTTCGAGGACGGGGCGATGATCGACAAGGCGGCGAGCCGGGAGGAACAGCGCGAGCTGCTGCTGCGTCTCAGCGGCCAGCGACACCGGTTGTTCAGCGCGGCGGTGATCTGTGAAGGCGGCAGGCCGGTCTGGCGGCATGTCGATCGCGCGATTCTCCATGTCCGCCCTCTCAGCGAGGCCTTCATCGATGCCTATATCGAGTCGGAATGGCCGGCGATTGGGCATTGCGTCGGCGGCTATCGGCTTGAAGCGCTTGGGGCGCAGCTCTTCGCGAAGATCGAAGGCAGCCATTTCACCATTTTGGGCCTGCCGCTGATCGCGCTGCTCGACTATCTTCGCTCGCGGGGAGTAGTGTCCGAATGAGCGGTGGGCCCTATGCGGAGGTGATCGGCGATCCGATCGCCCATTCGAAATCGCCGGTCATCCATCAGCATTGGCTGGCTCTGGCCGGGATCGACGCCGACTATCGCGCAACGCTGGTCCGCCCCGAGGATCTGCCTACCTATCTCGAATCGCGACAGCAGGATCCGTACTGGCGCGGTTGCAACGTCACCATTCCCCATAAGCAGGCCGTCATGCCGCTGCTCGGCCGGATCGATCCGGCGGCTGAGCGGATCGGCGCGGTCAACACCGTCCGGCCCGAAGGGGGCGTACTGACTGGTTATAACACAGACTATAAGGGCTTCCTCGAACCACTCCGTCCGTTCCTTGCGCAAGACCATCTGTTCCGCATGGCCCGCATACTAGGGGCCGGCGGTGCCGCCAAGGCGGTCGCGCTCGCGCTCCACGACCATGGCTTCACCAACGTCATCGCCGCGCGCGATGTCAAGCAGGCACGGACGTTGCGCGAGAGCTTCGAACCTGACGATCGTCTGGTGTGCCCCCTCGAGCAGTTCGCGACCCCTACGGACTTTCCATGGGACGATCGCGAGGGAATATTCGACCTCGTCGTCAACACCACGCCACTCGGCATGACCGGAAAGCCGCCGCTCGCCATCGACTTCAGCCATGTTCCGCCGCATGCGGTAATCTATGACATCGTCTATGCGCCGCTGGAGACCGAATTGCTGGCCGAGGCGCGGCGCCGGGGGCTGCGCACGATAGACGGGTTGTATATGCTGATCGGCCAGGCAGCCGAGGCATTCCGGCTGTTCTTCGGTGCGGCGCCGCCACGCGAGCGCGATGCCGAGCTGAGGGCAATGCTCGTCTCATGATGGCGTCGTGCGCACGATGACGGACCTGCCGTGATCATTCTCGGACTGACCGGCTCGATCGGCATGGGCAAGTCCACCGTGGCCGCGATGTTCTCGCGCGCCGGCGTTCCGGTCTATGATGCCGATGCCGAAGTGCACCGGCTGCAGGGACCGGGCGGGCGCCTGGTGGCAGCGATAGAAGCGGCCTTCCCGGGGACATCGGGACCGCACGGGATCGACCGCGCGGTCCTCGGCAAGGCGGTGCTCGGAGACCAGGCGGCGCTGCGGCGCCTCGAGCGGATCGTCCACCCCGCGCTCGTCGAGTCGCGCACCCGATTCCTGCGTCGTCATCGAGCCAGGAAGCTGGTCGTGCTCGACATTCCGCTGCTTTTCGAAAAGCGCGGCTGGCGGCAGGTCGACGCTGTTGCCGTCGTGTCGGCTCCCGCCTGGCGGCAGGCGCGCCGGGTGATGCGGCGGCCGGGCATGAACGCTTTGAAATTGCGCCACATCAGGGCCCTTCAAGTGCCGGATCACGAAAAGCGGGCGCGAGCCGACTTCGTCATCGAAACGGGGGGGTCGATCGGCCACACCCGGGCGGCAGTACGCAATCTGATCACTTGCCTGCGGACCCACGGAGTCCGATACTGCCAGGCATGCGCGAAATCGTATTCGATACCGAAACAACCGGCTTGAACCCCGCTACCGGAGACAGGCTGGTTGAGATTGGCTGTGTCGAGTTGATCAACCGGGTCGAGACGGGTCGCACCTATCACGCCTATTTCAATCCCGAACGGATGATGCCTTATGAGGCCGAACAGGTCCACGGCCTGTCCGATCGCTTCCTCGGTGACAAGCCGTTCTTCGCCGACAAGGTGGAGGAGTTGCTCGAGTTCATCGGCGACTGTCCGCTCGTCGCGCACAATGCGAGCTTTGACTTCGGATTCCTGAACTGGGAGCTCGGCTTGTGCGGTCGCCCGATCATCGATCTGGCGCGTATGGTGGATACGGTGGCGATCGCGCGCAAGGCACATCCGGGCGCCAAGCACAGCCTCGACGCCCTTTGCACACGCTACGGCATCGATCGCAGCCACCGCGTCAAACATGGCGCGCTGCTCGATGCGCAGCTGCTTGCGCAGCTGTACGTCGAGTTGACCGGCGGCCGTCAGATCGGCTTCTCGATCGGCGAGGCGGTCGCCGCCGACACAATCGTCCTTACCCAGACATCAATCGTCGCGACCGCGCGTCCGGTTCGCGCCGCGCGACCCCACAGGCCAAGTGAGGAGGAACTGGAACGGCACAGGATATTTGTTGAGGGACTCAGTGAACCGTTGTGGTTGCTGGGAGCTGCGGCCTGAACGGGTGAATCCGTGGTTGCGCTGACGGCACGGCGCCCGAAGGCGGCGCATCATCGCTTGGAAGAGACTTGGGAGATTTGCTATGGAAATTCGTGTTTCGGGACATCAGGTGAACACGGGTGATGCGCTGAGAACCCACGTCGAGGACCGGCTTCACACCATTGCGGACAAATATTTCTCCCGGAGCATTTCAGCGCATGTGACCTTTGGCCGCGGGCAGCATGGCAATGGCTTTTCCTGCGATATCATCGCTCATGTCATGCAAGGCGTCATATTGAAGGCTTCGGGACAGGCGATGGAGGCGCACCCTGCCTTCGAACAGGCGGCCGACCGCATCGAGACCCAGCTGCGGCGCTATATGAAGCGGCTCAAGTCGCGCAACAGTGCCACCGCGCCGTCGCTTGAAGCCATCGAGGAGAATGCCGGCTACACGGTTTTCGAAGCGCCGGCCGAGGCGGAGGAGGTTGCCGGCGACAGCCCGGTGATCATAGCCGAGACGCGGGTCGATGTTCCGGATGCCAGCGTCTCCGACGCCGTGATGATGCTCGATCTGCGGAACACCACCGCGCTGCTCTTCCGAAATTCTGGTACCGGCGCGTTCAATATGGTGTATCGGCGCACCGACGGCACCATCGGATGGGTGGAGCCGAGTCGCGTGGCTTGATCGGGAATGCGAAATCCGTCGGATGACTGAAAGTAAATCG
>Ga0207641_10000583_pt1 | contig 40220 bp, 38 predicted proteins | sample KBSSwiS62_FD_184306 | JGI IMG/M metagenome (GOLD analysis project Ga0207641, IMG submission 184306) | Switchgrass rhizosphere microbial communities from Kellogg Biological Station, Michigan, USA - KBS Switchgrass S6-2 (SPAdes) (version 2) | ecosystem: Host-associated > Plants > Roots >... | reverse complement strand
CGCTGGTCCGCGCCGATGGCGTGCTGGCCAGCGGTTGCGGCGCGACCGGATCGATCCATCGCCTCGGTGCGACGCTCCAGGGCGCGCCGTCGTGCAATGGCTGGAGCTTCTGGCACCTCGACACGCCCGGCGGGCTCGAGCCGATCGATGCGATGCGCCAGCGCCATCTCCAGCAGCTCGGTGAATAGGCGGCCGCTTCGAAACGGACCAAAGTGCGCTGGATTCAGGGACGACTTTGACTGATGTTCGTCAGCTTCCGCGACGGGGGAGGCTGATGCGCTTAGGCAGGATGATGGCGGCGCTGGTCGGGATTGGCCTTTCCGCACCGCTCTGCGCGGCATGGTACGAAGTGCGTGCACCGCACTTCATCATCTATTCGCAGGGCTCCGCGGATGCGATCCGCAAGTTCGTCACTGATCTGGAGGATTTCGATCAGGCTACGCGCAAGCTTCTGAACCGCCCCGATGTCGACGGTGACGATCCAAACCCGGTTACGATCTTTACCGTCGATACCGTCGCGTCGATCGTCAAGCTATGCAAGGCGGGCAAGGCGAAGGAGGAAGCAAGCAAGGCGTGCAAATATCTCGGCGGCTTCTATGACGGGCGCGCCGAAGGTTCAGTGGCATTCGTACCGCGCGGGGCGGGCAGCGGGTCCTCGACTGATATCGATGCGCGCACGATCCTGTTTCACGAATATGCCCATCACCTGATGTTCGCCAATTCCCTGGCGGTCTATCCGGCCTGGTACGTGGAGGGATTCGCCGAGTTCCTGTCGAACGTGAAGCTGGATCGGCCGGGGGAGGTAGGTATCGGCCGGATCGCGGGCAGCCGGGCTTTTTCCCTGCTTGTCCAACGGGCCATTCCCGTGCGGGAGATCCTTACCGCCGACCCGTCCAGCCTGTCACCTGATGACCGGCTGATCTTCTATGGTCGGGCCTGGCTGCTGACCCACTATCTGACATTGGGGACAAGGCGGGATGATCAGCTTGCCCGCTATCTGATTGCGATCAACAAAGGACAGACCAATGCGGAGGCGGCCACCGCCGCGTTCGGCGATCTCGATATCCTCAACAAGGAGGTCGAGCGCTACATGCAGGCACGCCTGTCCTACCTGCCGGTGAAGATCAGCTCTATTCCACCCGCGAAGATTCGCATCCGCAGGCTGAGCGCGGGTGAGGAAGCGCTGATGCCCGTGCGACTTCAGTCGAGGCGATCAGTGGACGACGACAGTGCGCCGGCCGTCGCCTCCGAGGCGCGCCGGCTGGCGGCGCCCTGGCCGGCCGATCCGGGCGTTCAGCTCATTCTGGCCGAGGCCGAATTCGATGCCGGCAACGACGATGCCGCCGAAGCGGCGGCCGATCGCGCATTGGCCGCCGATCCTGGGAACGGCGTGGCGATGATCTTCAAGGCGCGAGCGATCATGCACCGCGCCGAGACCCAGAACCGGTATGACAATGCTACATGGCGGAGCGCGCGCGGCTGGCTTCTGAAGGCGAACAGGATCGAAAATGACGCCGCCTGGCCGTTGATTCTGTTTTACCGCAGCTTCGTACAGCAGGGCAGCAAACCGACCGAGAATGCCGTCAAAGCGCTCGAGCGCGGTTTTATCCTTGCCCCGCAGGATGATAGTGTCCGGATGATGCTTGTCTATCAGTTGCTGCGCGACAAGCGCGTGGAGGAGGCGCAGGCGGTGCTGACGCCCTTGGCTTTCCATCCCCACGCACCGGCCGACAACGGCGCGCGCCGTCTGCTCGATCGCATCAAGGAGCGCGGCGCCGATGCGCTGTCCGGCTGGACCATTCCGACGATCGCGCCGGCGCCGCTCGAATTGCCGCCCGGGGAGCCCGCGCCTAAGACGTCGAAATGATCGCAATCTCCCATCACGCCAGGATTTACCTTCAACCGACCGCCTTCGTCGCATCGCCCTTCGGTCGTGACGAGGTTGTCGCGCGGCTCGCGGGCGGCCTGCTGTGGTTCTCGGCCTATGAGGTGATCGCGGTCGATGGCGGCGTGCGGACCGCCTCGATGCTCGTGCCGATGCGCGAGATCGCCAATTTGCTTGCCTCGCTGAGCGAGGAGCAGGCGGGGCAGGCGCGGGCGACGATCGCGCGGATCGTGGCGCCCCGTGCGCCGATGCAATTGGGTGAACGCGTCCTGCGCTTCGATCAGCCACAGATCATGGGCATCCTCAACATGACGCCCGACAGCTTCTCCGATGGCGGCGCGCTCTTCGGCGACGCCGACCGGGGGGCGGAGGCGGGGCTGGCGATGGCCTCGGCGGGAGCGGCGATCGTCGATGTCGGCGGCGAATCGACCCGACCGGGCGCGCAGACCGTCTGGGAAGGCGACGAGATCCTGCGTGCCGAGCCGGTGGTCCGGCGGCTGGCGGCGGCGGGCACCATCGTCTCGATCGACACCCGCAAGGCCGCGGTGATGGCGGCAGCCCTCGCGGCTGGAGCGGCGATCGTCAATGACGTTTCGGCCCTGAGCTACGACAGCCAGGCGGCGGCGCTGCTCGCCGGCCGATCCTGTCCGGTCGTGCTGATGCACCATCAGGGCGAACCCGACACGATGCAGCGCCAGCCGAGCTATGGCGATGCGCTGATCGAGGTCTATGACTGGCTGGCGGCGCGGATCGCCTTCGCGGAGGCGGCCGGCATCGCGCGCAGCCGGATCATCGTCGATCCCGGCATCGGCTTCGGCAAAACGCTGCGCCACAATCTCCAGATCCTGAACGGGCTCGCCATGTTCCATGGTCTCGGATGCCCGCTGCTGCTCGGTGCGAGCCGGAAGCGGATCATCGGCGCCCTCTCGAACGAGGCGCCGGTCGAGCGCCGGCTCGGCGGTTCGCTGGCGCTCGCGCTGCATGGCGTCCAGGCCGGGGCCCAGCTGCTGCGAGTCCATGACGTGCCGGAAACGGTCCAGGCGGTGCGAATCTGGCGCGGCCTCAGGGACGAGGCGCTGACGCCCCCGCGGATTTGAGCGCCGGTCGCGCGGGCGGCTCGCTCGCCGCCCCGATTTCCTGCGATTCGATGCCCAGCTCGCTCAACTTGCGGTACAGCGTCGAGCGGCCGATGCGGAGCCGGCGTGCGACCTCGGTCATGCGGCCACGATAATGGCTTATGGCGAAGCGGATCAGGTCGGCCTCGATCGCCTCGATCGAGCGGACATGGCCGTCCGGCCCGAACAGCGCGACTGTCTGCCAGCTGCGGTTCGTCCCGGGCGCTCCAACTATCGGCAGATCGTCGTTCGCCGGTTGCTGCGCGTGGGCAACCTGCGGGAAATCGGCTCCGCTGAGGCGGCCCCGGCGGCAGAAGATCGCGGCACGGAACAGCACATTGTGGAGTTGGCGGACATTGCCGGGCCAGGGAAAGCTTTCGAGCAGCGCCAGCGCCTCGTCGTCGATCTCCAGCGGGGCGATGTCGAGTTGGCGCGAGATACGGACGAGGAGGTGATTGGCGAGCGCGCGGATATCCTCGACCCGGTCACGAAGCGGCGGCAGCGTGACCGGAACGACGGCGAGACGGTAATAGAGATCCTCGCGGAAGCGGCCGCGGGCGACGTCGTCGGAAAGCTTGCGGTTGGTTGCGGCGATGACGCGGACGGACACCTTGCGCGGCGCGGACGCGCCGACCGGCTGGATCTCGCCCGACTGCAGGACGCGCAGCAGCTTGGCCTGGGCGTCGGCGGGCAGGTCTCCGATCTCGTCCAGGAAGATCGTGCCCCCGTCGGCACTGGCGAACATGCCCAGTCGCCTTTCGAACGCGCCGGTGAAGGCGCCCCGTTCATGGCCGAACAGTTCGGACTCGACCAGATTGGCTGGGATAGCCGAGCAGTTGACGGTGACAAGCGGCGCGCTGCTGCGATCGGATGCGCGATGGATCGCCTGGGCGAGCACTTCCTTGCCGACGCCGCTTTCGCCTTCGATCAGGATCGAAGCGGGGGTGGCTGCGGCGCGCATCGCCGTGTCGATGGCGCTTCGGAACGCCGGAGCGCGACCCACAATCTCATGGAAATCGATCGCCTCGGCCCACTTCTCGGCCAGAGGGCGCAGCTCGCCGGTGGCCGCTGGATGCGATATGGCGTTGTCGAGCGCCGCCAGCAGGCGATTGGCCGCAATCGGCTTGATGACGACATCGCAAGCGCCGGCGCGGACCGAGCGGACGGCGAGTTCGACCGAATCTTGCGCCGTCACGACGATCACCGGTAGCTCGGGAAAGGCGTCCTTCAGCTCGGCCACGGCGCTCGTTGCCGATGCCTCCGGCGACCACAGATCGATCAGGGCGGCAGAAAGGCGGGTAGCGGTCGAATGGACGAGCTTGCAGGCTGCTGCGACGTCCGGCGCGCGCACGACCCGCCATCCGGCGCGTTGGGCGATTGCACTGATCAGCCCGGCTTGGGCGGGTTCGCTATCGATTAAAAGCAGCCCCGGAGGGGTATCGCGACGCATACTAACATCCCCTTGAACGCGGGATTGGCACTCGAAGCCTTGGGAGTAGCATCCAATTGCTAAGCAACCCTAAACTCGGAACAGGTCTGGAACCATAATCCATTTACGCTTGAGATACGATCATGGTTGCGCTTAAGACGGCGGCGACAAAAAGCCTTCAGCCGGGGGACAGTATGGCCGACGATCATGGCGCACCGATGGATTACAAGCAGGCGAACCGAACCTATGAGAGTTTCCGCGCTTTGCTGAAATGGGGCACGATCCTCAGCGCCCTGGTCGGCTTGCTGGTCATTTTCCTGATCGCGCCCAAGGGTTGATCGTTGAAGATCGCTGTCCTGAAAGAGGCCGCAGCAGGCGAAAGCCGCGTGGCCGCGACACCGGAAACCGTAAAGAAATTCATCGTGCTCGGCGCCGAAATGGCGGTGGAGCGCGCAGCGGGGACCGGCGCGTCGATATCCGATGCGGACTATGAGGCCGCAGGCGCCAAGCTCGGCAGCCGGAGCGAAGTGCTCGAGGATGCCGACATCGTCTTCGGCGTCCAGGGGCCGGATCCTGAGTCGTTGACAGGCGCGAAGCCGGGCGCCTGGATCGTCGCCGGGCTCAACCCCTTCGTTGAGCGGACACGGATCGATGCCTATGCCGCGAAGGGCTTTGAGGCGCTGGCGATGGAATTCATGCCGCGCATCACCCGCGCGCAGTCGATGGACATCCTCAGTTCGCAGTCGAACCTTGCCGGCTACAAGGCGGTGCTGCTCGCCGCGGCCGAATATGGCCGCGCCTTTCCGATGATGATGACGGCGGCGGGCACGGTCTCGGCCGCGCGCGCCTTCATCATGGGGGTCGGCGTAGCCGGGCTCCAGGCGATCGCCACCGCGCGGCGGCTCGGCGCGCAGGTCTCGGCGACCGACGTCCGCTCGGCGACAAGGGAACAGATCCAGTCGCTCGGCGCGAAGCCGATCTTCGTCGAGAAGGTCGCGGGTATCGAGGGCGAGGGCGCCGGCGGTTATGCGACCGAGATGTCCGAGGACTATCAAAAGGCGCAGGCCGAGCTGGTTTCCAGCCACATCGCCAAGCAGGACATCGTCATCACGACGGCGCTTATTCCGGGTCGCGCGGCACCGCGGCTGATCTCGGACGCGCAGATCGCGACGATGCGCGCCGGTTCGGTGATCGTCGACCTCGCGGCCGAGAGCGGCGGCAATGTCGAGGGCGTGGTCGCGGGCGAGACCGTCGTCCGCCACGGCGTCAAGATCATCGGCGCCAGGAACATGGCGGGCACGCTCGCCGCCGACGCCTCGGCGCTGTTCGCGCGCAACCTCTATAATTTCCTCAGCGCCTTCTGGGACAAGGACGCCGGCAAGCCGATCCTCGACGAGGAGATCGGCAATGCGGTGCGCCTGACGCAGGGTGGCAAGGTCGTCAACGAGCGTCTGCTCGGTTGATCGTCGGAAAGGATTGTCTCCATGGATTTCATCTCGATCCTGTCGATCTTCGTGCTGGCCTGCTTCGTCGGCTATTATGTCGTGTGGTCCGTCACTCCAGCGCTGCACACGCCGTTGATGGCGGTCACCAACGCGATCTCGTCGGTGATCATCGTCGGCGCGTTGATCGCCAGCGCGGCCGGCGGTAGCGCCACGGCCAAATATCTCGGCCTCGTCGCTGTGGTTTTCGCCAGCGTCAACATCTTCGGCGGCTTCGCGGTCACCGAACGCATGCTGGCGATGTACAAGAAAAAAGAGCGCAAGAGCTAAGGCTCGGCAGGGGGACACAGAATGCACGAAGTAGCATCCACGCCCGCCTGGGCCGCCCTGGCCTATCTGGTCTCGGGAATACTCTTCATCCTGGCGCTGCGCGGGCTCTCGAGCCCGACCAGCTCGCGCCGCGGCAACCGCTTCGGCATGATCGGCATGCTGATCGCCGTGGTCACCACGCTGGTGCTGCACGGCACCGGTCTCGTCGAGATCGCGATCGCCATTGCGATCGGCGGCATCATCGGCTTCGTGACCGCGCGGCGGATCGCGATGACGGCGATGCCGCAGCTCGTCGCCGCCTTCCATTCGCTGGTCGGCCTCGCGGCGGTGTTCGTTGCGGTAGCTGCCTTTCTCAATCCGGGGGCGTTCGGCATCCTCGACGCGGCGACCGGCGAGATACTGACGGTCAGCCGGATCGAGATGGGCCTCGGCGTAGCGATCGGCGCGATCACCTTCTCGGGATCGGTGATCGCCTTCCTGAAGCTCAACGGCAATATGTCGGGCGCGCCGATCATGCTGCCCGGCCGCCATGTCATCAACCTCGGCACGCTGGCGGCGATCCTGGGGCTGGTCGGCTATTTCGTCACGGACGATGCGCACTGGGTGTTCTTCACCATCACCGCGCTGAGCTTCGTCATCGGTTTCCTGCTGATCATCCCGATTGGCGGCGCGGACATGCCGGTGGTCGTCTCGATGCTCAACAGCTATTCGGGCTGGGCAGCGGCGGCGATGGGCTTCACGCTCCACAATACTGCAATGATCGTCACTGGCGCGCTAGTCGGCAGCTCGGGTGCCATCCTGAGCTACATCATGTGCAAGGCGATGAACCGCAGCTTCATCAGCGTGATCGCGGGCGGCTTCGGCGGTGGCGAGGTGGCGACCGGCGGTGCGGCCAAGGCCGACCGGCCGTGGAAGCGCGGCTCCGCCGAGGACGCGGCGTTCCTGATGAGCCAAGCCGAGCAGGTGATCATCGTTCCCGGCTACGGCATGGCCGTCAGCCAGGCGCAGCATGCGCTGCGCGAGATGGGCGACATTCTCAAGGCAGCCGGGGTCACCGTGAAATATGCGATCCACCCGGTCGCGGGCCGCATGCCGGGGCATATGAACGTGCTGCTGGCCGAGGCGAACGTGCCTTATGACGAAGTGTTCGAGCTCGAGGACATCAATTCGGAATTTGCCCAGACCGACGTCGCCTTCGTCATCGGCGCCAACGACGTGACCAACCCGGCGGCGAAGACTGACAAGACCTCGCCGATCTACGGCATGCCGATCCTCGACGTCGAAAAGGCCAAGACGGTGCTGTTCGTCAAGCGGTCGATGGGGGGTGTCGGCTATGCCGGCGTCGATAACGACGTGTTCTACATGGACAATACGATGATGCTGCTCGGCGACGCCAAGAAGATGGTCGAGGAAATCGTCAAGTCGATGAATCATTGATGTGACGCGCGCCGGCTGAGGTCGGCGCCTGTTCGTTTTCCGTCCGGTAAGGAGGTGCCCATCCCATCCTCACCGGAGACCGGCAGCCCCCGAGCGATACGGGCCTTCGATAAGGCCACGGCCGGGACCCACACTGATCCCGTCGGGGCTGCGGGGGTTGGCAAGAACGCGCAGCCCCCCAGCCGTGGCCACCACGAGCTGGCGGCGATTGCCGGGGTGGGCCCGGCGCACCACTCTCCTAAAGCAGCCCGAAGGCCTCCGCAGCTCGCAGCCAAAAATAAACGGTTCGTCGTCCGAAACGATCCGTCGGCACAAAAAAAGGGGCAGTGTTGCCCCAAGTTAGGAGAGTGGTACGCCCTATTTCCAGATATAACGCTGCAGTGCAGCAATGTTTCCCGGAAAGGTGGAAAAATCCGTGGGAATTCTGTCACGGCTCTTGCTGTGAAATGATGCCGTGCAACATGCCGCGCGGCGCGACGGCATGCTCAAGGGCCGCTATCCGCTTGGTTGAGGAGCTGCGACACGGCGGTGATCAGCTGGGCCGGCGCATAGGGCTTTTGCAGCATCACGCTTTTGGGTACGCCATGAGCCGTCCAGTCGGCGGCGCTGTCGCCGCTCGTGTAGACCACCGGGATCGCCGGCTTCAGCTCGCGCGCGCGGCGGGCAATCTCCCATCCATCCGGGCCTGGCGCGGACAAACGAATATCGGTGATCACTGCCGCGATCTGTTCAATGCGTGCGTCGAGCAACGCCAGGGCCGTGGCGGCCTCGGCGGCAGGCACCACCTCATAGCCTGCGTCTTCGAGGGCCGATCGCGCAAAATCCAGGATCAGCTCCTCATCCTCTATCAGGAGGATCAGTATCGTCTTTTTCATAGCCTCCAACCGGCCGATCGCCTGGCGCGGTCCTAAGCCGCAGCGCCAGAGCCGAATCAGCTGACGATCGTGCACTATCGCACATTCATTTGCGGTAGCGTTAACCTTCTTTAAGGCCGGATCTACCCAACCAATCCTGGGCTTCGAACGACATGGGCAAGGCATTGTCAGGCTAGCGCAATTGCGGATATCGGCGCGTCCGGCACGATCGAAGGTCGTGCGCGTTCCCTGCTTCGTCGCGTGACAGCGAGCGAGACGATGGTTAGGCCATGCCTACGGCCACGCCGCGGCTTGGACGCGGACGGCGCCGCCAGCCGCCCGCATCGACCGGCTGAGGCGCTGGTGGCCGCGGAGGCGGGGTTTTTGCTCTCGGGCCACCCGAAGAGAGGGGCGATCAGCGCGGAGCGATATGAGCGGTACAGACAGGCTCGTGGCCGGGATCGAACTCGGCGGAACCAAGGGGATCGCGCTGATCGCGCGCGGAACCGAGATATTGGAGATGGCGCGGGTGCGGACGACGGTCCCCCGCGAGACGCTGGCGGTGCTCGGCGACGCGATCGCGGGTTGGCGCGCCCGGCATGGCGAGCCGGCGGCGCTCGGGATCGCCAGCTTCGGGCCGGTGGGGCTTGATCGGTCGCGCGACGATTATGGCTATATCACGCTGACGCCCAAGCCCGGCTGGTCCAACGCCGATGTCGTCGGATATTTCGCGCGGCGCTTTGGGCTGCCGATCGTTTTCGATACCGATGTTAACGGTGCGGCGCTGGCCGAATATCGCTGGGGTGCCGCGCGCGGATGCGATGTCGCGATCTATATCACGGTCGGGACGGGGGTCGGCGGCGGGCTGGTCGTCGGGGGTGACCCGGTGCATGGCCTGATCCATCCGGAAATAGGCCATTTCCGGGTGCGGCGGCCCGCACGGTCGAGCTTTGCGGGCGTGTGCCCGTTTCACGGCGATTGCGTGGAAGGGCTGATCTCGGGCCCCGCGCTCGCTGCCCGGACGGGAATTCCGGGAGACAGGATTCCCGGCGATCATCCGGTGTGGGGCGAGGTGGCTTCCGAGCTTGGCGAGGCGATGGCGACGCTGATGGCGGTCGTTTCGCCGCAGCGGATCATGATCGGCGGCGGAGTGTTCCAGAACCGAACAGACCTGCTGGCGACCGTAAGGCGGCGGACGGCGACGGCGCTCGGCGGCTATCCGGCCGGGGTCGACGAAGCGCGGCTCGACGCGATCATCGTTCCACCGGCGCTGGGCGACAGGGCCGGTCCGCTGGGCGCGGTGGCGCTCGCCTATCGCGCCTGATTCACAAGGCGAAGCTGGCGCGGTCGCCGTCGCAGTCTCGGCGCCGACGATGCCCGGATCGGAAGGTGGCAGGTTGGCGAGCGCCAGCGTGGTCTTGTCGATATCTCGTTAAGAAGATTGCTGACGTCGTGGCATCTGCCATTTCGAGTTGAGATAGCTCCAGGGCGGAGGATCAGCCGGCCTTGATCCGTGTCATCTTGGCCACCTCGCTCGAAAGCGCGGGCAACCTGCCGAGCAGCTCGATCGCCGGTCCCGCCATCCAGGGACGCTCGGCCATATGTCTTAGCATGCTGGCGACGCCGACTGGGGGGCCTACACGGTTGGCGAAGTCGGTTTGGAAGGCGGGCGCGCCGTCGCTTCCACCGCGCAGGAAGCCGTCGGCGGCCCGGATCGCGCTAGATAGGGCGATCGCGATGCCGTCGCCAGCGAGGCTCGCGATCACCGCCGACTGGTCACCGAGCCGGAACAGCCCGGCTCGGGTTCGGCGCGCGCGCCACCCATAGGGGATGCGCGCTATGCTCAGCCAGTCGCTCGTCGCGCGCGCAGCGGCGATGCGCTCGCCGAGAAGCGGGTTCTCGCGCGACAGCTCCGCGACGAGCGCGGCCGGGTCGCCGCCTGCGCGTCGCAGCAGCGACTGGGCGACCGACAGGCAGAGGTTGACGCCGCCATCCTCGAGCCGCAGCAGCCCCGCATAGCCGCGTCGGAACAGGTGCAGCTCGATATGATCGCCGATGGCGGCGGCGAGACCGGGGGAGGGGTCGAGCCGCGCGCGCAGGCCGATCGCCGGGTCGGCCTGCGGGCCCGTGGCCCGCGCAATGCCGCGCAGGTCGTGCTTTCCGCTCGCGAGGAACAGCGCATCGGCGCCGATCGTGCCGCCGTCGCCGAGGTGGAGGCAGAGCCGGTCGGGATCGACGCGACGGACCGCGACGCCGCGCTCGATCGTCGCGCCCTGGCGGGTGGCGGCGTCGAGCAGGGCCTCGTCGAGCGTGCGGCGCGACAGCCCGGCAGCGGCAAACGGCAGATCCGCCTCGGCGATGCGCTTTCCCGCGATCAACCGCACGCGACTGATCGGCTGCGCGCCGAGCGACGCCGGATCCACGCCGAGCCGCGCCAGCATCTCGATCGCGCCTGTTGCCAGAAAGCCCCCGCAAACCATGTCGCGCGGCTCGCGGCTGCGTTCGATCAGCACCGGCCTCGCGCCGCCCCGCGCGAGCAGCAGCGCGGCGGCCGAGCCCGCCGGCCCGCCGCCCGCGATCAGCGCAGCCGCTCGACGCATATCCGGAAGGGGAAGCGGCGGCGGACGCGGGCCGCGTGGTTGAGGCCGGCCTCTACCAGCAGCGGCCGCCACTCGGCGGGGCGGAAGGCGCGGGCGATCGATAGCTGCCCGTCCTCGCGGACGATGCGGTGCCAGCCCATGGCGCGGCAGAGCAGCGGAAAGCCGTGATAGGCGAGGCGGTGGCGGTGAAGATCGTTGATCTGCCATCCGATCCGCGCCTGCGCCTCCATCGTCCGCACGAAGCGCAGCAGCTCGTCCCGGCGCATATGATGCGCGACGAGGCTGCTGACGATCAGATCGAAACCCCGATCGACGAGATCGAGATAGTCGCCGGTGACATAGTCGATCGCGAAGCGGCCCGGTGTCGCCGCCTGCGCGACGGGCGCGCTTTTCGGATTGAGGTCGACCCCGCTCAGCCGCGCTTCGATGCCGCGCCGCTCGGCCCAGTGCGCGATCGCGCGCAGCAGATCGCCGTCGCCGAACCCGACGTCGAGCAGGGTGAAGTGCCTGCGATCACCGATCGCCCGCGCGACGAAACCGATCGTCGGCCGCGCCGCGAAGGTCCAGCGATTGACCGTCGCCAGATCGGTCAGGATCGCGCCATAGGTCGCCGCGTCGAGATCGATGGCGTCCATCTGCTCGCTGTCTTCCGCCGGGCGGGCGAGCGACCGCATCAGGCGCTCGTCATGCGAAAGCCCTCGGCGGCGAGGCCGGGGCCGAAGGCGAGGGCGACGCCGTCGATCGCGGATGACCCGGCCATCAACGCGGCGAGGACGAACATCAGTGTCGCCGACGACATGTTGCCATAGCGGCGCAGCACCTCGCGCGAGGCGGAGAGCGCCGATGCGCCGAGCCCGAGGCCCTGCTCGACTGCGTCGAGGATCGATCGCCCACCGGCATGGACGGCCCAGTCCTGGATGTCGCCGGCCGATCGGTTGCCGAGGATCGCCTGCCGCAGATCGGCGCTTTCCAGCGCATGGGCGATCCGCCCCGGTACCTCCCCCGAAAGGTGCATGACGAAGCCCTCGTCGCCGATGTCCCAGCGGATTAGACCGTCGCTCTCGGGGAGCGTGGCGGCGAAGAAACGGTCGATCGCCACCCCCTTCGGCTCGGCGGTAAGCAGCGCGGCAGCGGCGCCGTCGGCGAACTGGAGCTGCGCCATCAGCGACGCCACCTCGGGCGTTTCCTGCAGGTGGAGCGAGCAGAGCTCGATGGTGACGAGCAGGACGCGCGCGGCAGGGTCCGACCGGACGATATGGTGCGCGACCCTCAGCGCCGCCACCGCCGCATAGCACCCCATGAAACCGACCAGCGTGCGCTCGACATTGGGAGCGAGCCCGAGCCTGCGCGCGATGATCTGGTCGATCCCCGGCGCGACGAAGCCGGTGCAGCTCGCGACGACGAGATGGGTGATCTCGCCGAGGGCGGCGCGGCTGCGCAGATCCTCGATCGCCGCCATCGCCAGCTCGGGTGCCTCGCGGGCATAGACAGCCATGCGCTCGGATGTCGGCGGCATCCCCTCGCCGTAAAAGGCGCCCGGATCGGTCGGGCTGCCGCCCTCGGCCGGATGGCCCAGCGTGCTCCACCGATGCTCGATCCCCGACCGGCCGGCCATGCGCAGGAACAGCGCCTTGTCGCGATGCCCGAGCCGTTCCGCCGCCCAGTCGATGAAGACGCGATGGACGTCGCGTCCGGGAACTGCGGTGCCGATGGCGTGGATATGGGCGGTCATGCGAGCACTGTAGCCCTTGCCGTGCGAGGAATGAAGCACTGCCGAACCGCGGCGCCGGTCGTCGAAACAGGTCGATCAGCACCTGCGCTCTGGCGGCCCGACGCCGCCGGGGACGCCGGCAATTTTCCCGCCGCAATTCCTTCAACGCGCCGCAGCCGGCATCGCTCCTCCGAAGCCGCGATTAGGCGTCGATCTCTTCCCCGGCGACCTGCGCGGCATTGGCCTGGATGAAGGCAAAGCGATGCTCGGGATTCCTGCCCATCAGCCGGTCGACGAGATCGCGCACGCTCGCCCGTTCCTCATATTCCTGCGGCAGGATGACGCGCAGCATTGTCCGTGTCTTCGGGTCCATCGTCGTTTCGCGAAGCTGCTGCGGGTTCATCTCGCCCAGGCCCTTGAAGCGCGAGACTTCGATCTTCTTGCCCTTGAACTCGGTGGCCTCGAGCTCGTGCCGATGCGCATCGTCGCGCGCATAACGGCTCTTCGAACCGGCGGTGAGCCGATAGAGCGGCGGCTGCGCCAGGTAGAGATGGCCCTCGCGGACGATGTCGGCCATTTCCTGGAAGAAGAAAGTCATCAGCAGCGTCGCGATATGGGCACCGTCGACATCGGCGTCGGTCATGATGACGACGCGCTCATAGCGGAGCAGATCGACGTTGCAGCGGTCGCGCGTCCCGCAGCCGAGCGCCTGGACAAGATCGGCGATCTCCTGATTGGCGCCGATCTTCGCACTGTTGGCCGATGCGACGTTCAATATCTTGCCCCGGATCGGGAGGATCGCCTGCGTCTTGCGGTCGCGCGCCTGCTTGGCCGAGCCGCCGGCGCTGTCGCCCTCGACGATGAACAGTTCGGTGCCCGCGGGGCTGTCGTTCGCGCAATCGGTCAATTTGCCGGGCAGGCGCAGCTTGCGCGAGGATGTCGCGGTCTTGCGCTTGATCTCCCGTTCGGCCTTGCGGCGCAGACGATCGTCCATCCGGTCCAGAACGAAGCCGAGCAGTGCCTTGCCGCGATCCATATTGTCGGCGAGGAAATGGTCGAAATGGTCGCGCACCGCATTCTCGACGAGCCGGGCGGCGTCGGGCGAGGTCAGCCGGTCCTTGGTCTGGCTCTGGAACTGCGGATCGCGGATGAACACCGACAGCATCTGTTCAGAGCCGGTGCCGATGTCGTCGGCGGTCACGTCCCTCGCGCGCTTGTTGCCGACGAGCTCGGCGAAGGCGCGGATGCCCTTGACCAATGCGGCGCGCAGCCCCGCCTCGTGCGTGCCGCCGTCGGGGGTCGGGATGGTGTTGCAATAATAGCTGTACGAACCCTCGGACCAGAGCGGCCATGCGACCGCCCACTCGACCGAGCCCTGATTGTCGGGGAAGGCCTGCTTGCCGGAGAAGAACTGGCTCGTTGCACATTCGCGCGCGCCGATCTGCTCGCGCAGATGGTCCGACAGGCCGCCGGGGAACTGAAAGATCGCTTCGGCCGGGGTATCGTCGCCGATCAGCGCGGGATCGCACTTCCAGCGTATCTCCACCCCCGCATAGAGATAGGCCTTTGACCGGGCCAGCCGCATCAGTCGCGAAGGACGGAAATGGGCGCTGACGCCGAAGATCTCCGGATCGGGGGTGAAGGAGACGCTGGTGCCGCGGCGATTGGGTGCGGCACCGAGCTTCTCGATCGGGCCCAGCGTCTCGCCGCGCGAGAAACGCTGTCGGAACAGCTCCTTGTTGCGAGCGACTTCGATCACCGTCTCGGTCGACAGCGCGTTTACCACCGATATGCCGACGCCGTGCAGCCCGCCCGACGTGGTATAGGCCTTGTCGCTGAACTTGCCGCCCGAATGCAGCGTCGAAAGGATGACCTCGAGCGCCGATTTGCCGGGAAAACGCGGATGCGGATCGACCGGGATGCCGCGTCCATTGTCGACGATGGTCAGCCGGTTGCCCGCCTGGAGCGAAACCTCGATCCGGGTGGCATGGCCGGCGACGGCCTCGTCCATCGCATTGTCGAGCACTTCGGCGGCGAGGTGATGATAGGCGCGCTCGTCGGTGCCGCCGATATACATGCCGGGGCGGCGGCGCACCGGCTCGAGCCCCTCGAGCACCTCGATCGATGAGGCATCATAGCCGCCGGAACTGGTCGAGGGAGCGGAAGCGAAAAGATCATCGTCGTCGGCCATTGCTGGCATCTATAGGGTCGCCCGAGACCCAAAAGGAAGGGCGGCCCCCAAAAAGCTGGGGATATCCTCAGCCGCAGCGCACGCGGACCGCCCTGCCGGTCGCGTCGGTCTCGATATTCAGCCGGTCGTTGCGATAATCCTGCGTCACGGCCTGGCCCGGGCCGATCAGCCGCACCGCTTCGGCGCCGGCGGCGGCGCGGGCCTGGTCGGCGATGGCCGCGGCATCCTTGCCGATATAGGCTTCGGCGCGGATCTGGTTGCAGGCGGCGGGCGGGATCGCACCCGCTTCCGGCACCGCCTGTCCGCGGTCAGAAACCGTCGGCGTGCAACCCGCGAGCGCGATGGTCGCCAGCCCGATCAAGACGATACGCATCAACTTTCCCCCCTTCGCGTCTTCCCGGCAGGCCGGAATCCCTGGAAGGCAAGGCCTGTCCCAGCGCCAGCCTTCGCCGGTATGACGCTGTTTGTAAACCAGCTCTGGCGAGCCTCAGCGGACGCGGGGACCGCCGAAGGGCAGCGGCGGCGGCGGCCGGCGGTCGCGGCGCGGCAATTGCGCCTGATAGGCCACCGAACAATGCTGGAGGCAATAGGGAAAGCCCGGATTGATCGGCTCGCCGCAGAAATGGAAATCGGGCTCGCCGGGATGGCCCAGCGGCCATTTGCAGATCTTGTCGTTCAGGTCGAGCAGGCTGGTCTTGTCGGCCATCTCGGCCGAAGGCTTGGCCGGGACCAGGCGGCGCGGCGGGGCCGGGGCGATCGGCGCGGTCTGCTCCCCCGGCGTCTGGCGCTGGAAGCCGCCCGGTCCGATCGAGCGGATCACAGGCTGGGGCGTTGGATTCTGGACCGGAGGCGGTGCGGCCGGGGCGGGGGGCGCGATCGGAGCGGCGCGCGGCGCGGGCGCGGGCTTTCCGGCCACCGGCGCCGCGCTGCTCGGGGCAGGCGCCGGGGTGACGCTCTCGCCGCCCTTGACCGGCGACGGGCGGGCTTCGAGGCCGAGGCGATGCGCCTTGCCGATCACCGCGTTTCGGCTGACTCCGCCAAGCTCCTCGGCAATCTGGCTCGCCGTCATGCCCTGTCCCCACAGGCGCTTCAGCTGTTCGATACGTTCGTCGGTCCAGGACATGCTTCTACCTTCGATCTCGCCCGCCGGTCGGGCGCCGCCGAGCCTTGCGGGCAGGGCGGTGAGCCGATAGGCGAAATGCCCATGACCGACCAGCCCAAAAAATTCATGCTCCCCCCGCAAGGCGAGCCGGTGATCCCGTTCTTCAACTGGGGAGGAATGCGAGCCCTCTATGTGAAGGAGGTGAGGCGTTTCTTCAAGGTCCACCTGCAGACGATATGGGCGCCGGCGATCACGACGCTGCTCTATCTCGTAATCTTCACGGTCGCGCTCGGCAGCGGCGGTCGGCAGGTGCTCGGCGTTCCGTTCGCCAGCTTCATCGCGCCTGGTCTCATTATGATGGGCATGATGCAGAACGCCTTCGCGAACAGCAGCTTCTCGCTGCTCGCCGGCAAGATGCAGGGTACGATCATCGATTATCTGATGCCGCCTCTGTCCAGCGGTGAACTGCTCGCCGCGCTTGTCGGGGCGGCGCTGACCCGCGCGGTGCTGGTCGGGCTGGCGATCTGGCTGGCGATGCTTTTCTGGCCGGGCATCGATGTGATGCCACAGCATCCGGTGGCGATGCTATGGTTCGGCCTGATGGGGGCGATCATGCTCAGCCTGCTCGGCGTGATAACGTCGATCTGGGCCGACAAATTCGATCATGCCGCGGCGGTCACCAATTTCGTCGTCGCGCCGCTTTCGCTGCTGTCGGGCACCTTCTATTCGGTCGACCGCCTGCATCCGGGATTCCAGGCGATCAGCCACGCCAACCCCTTCTTCTATGTCATTTCGGGCTTTCGCTTCGGTTTCATCGGCCTGTCCGATTCGCCGATCCTTGTCGGCGCCATCGCATTGCTCCTCCTCAACGCCGTGCTGACGGCGGTCAGCTATGCGCTTCTCGACAAGGGCTGGAAGATAAAAAGCTGAAGACCGAACCTCTGCCCGCGGTCCCAACTCCGCCGATCGCGACGGCGCTGTTTTGGGCAACGGGGTTCGCGGGCCGCATCGCCGACCCGGGGACGATCAGGCGAGCCGGATCTTGACGGCCATGCGTTGACGGCGCCGCAGCGCGCCCCCCGCTGCTCCGAAACAGATCATCATCATCGTCCAGGTCGAAGTTTCGGCCATCGGCGGCGGCGGTCGCCAATGAAAAGGGCCGCCCGACGGGACGGCCCTGTTCTTCGATGATAGATGTCTTATCTGTAGTGCCGCCGGCCATGCCGATCGACATAATATTTGCGGCCGTGGCTGTCGCGATAATAGCGCTTCTTCTTGTCAAGCGCGTTGACGATCGCGCCGCCCGCGCCACCGATCAGCGCACCCTCGCCTACCGACAGGCCGGGTATGACCGCCCCGGCGACGGCGCCGCCGGCCGCGCCGATACCGGCGCCGCGAAGCACATGGCCGGCGCTCTGCGCTAGGACGGGCGCGGTACTTGCGCCAGCAACGCTGACGGCGATGGCCGCCGCAATGAACTTGTTGGTCTTCATGACATCGTCCTCCACAAATACGTGCCGGAAAAACGTAATCGTAAAAGCTATGTTCCGGCGTTCATCTGGCGTTGTCCTTTTCGCCTGGGGACGATGAACTGAAGCTGAAACGATCGTTCATCCTGAAGGATCAGGCCCAGCCTTCGAGCACTTGGTCGCGCGGCCTGTGGCCATCGAGCCATGCCCGGATATTGGCGATCACGCGTTCGCCCATGGCGGCGCGGCCTTCGAAGGTGGCGGAGCCCATGTGCGGAAGCAGCACGACATTGTCGAGCGAGAGCAGCCGGGGATCGATCGCCGGCTCATGCGCGAAGACGTCGAGGCCGGCGCCCGCGATCTGCCCGCGTTCGAGCGCCGCGATCAACGCCGCCTCGTCGATGATCGTGCCGCGCGCGGTGTTGATCAGATAGAGATGGGGGGGGAGCAGCGCGACGCGGCGCGCGTCGATCAGATTGTCGGTCTCGGGCGTGTGCGGGCAGTGAATCGACACGATGTCGCTGTCGATCAGGAGCCGGTCCAGATCGGGCTCGTATCGCGCGCCCAGCGTCTCCTCGACGACCGCCGGCAGGCGGTGGCGGTTGTGGTAGCTGACCGACAGATCGAAGGCTCGCGCACGGCGTGCGACCGCCTGGCCAATGCGTCCCATCCCGATGATGCCGAGCTTCTTGCCGTTGATGCGATGGCCGAGCATCGAGCCTGGGCTCCAGCCGGTCCAGCTTCCCGATCGGACCAGCTTCTCGCCCTCGGCGAGCCGGCGCGGCACCGAGAGAATCAGCGCCATCGTCATGTCGGCCGTGTCTTCGGACAGCACGCCCGGCGTGTTGGTGACGATGACCCCGGCGGCGCGCGCGGCCTTCAGGTCGATATGGTCGACGCCATTGCCGAAATTTGCGATCAGCTTCAGCGTTCCGCGCCCGGCGTCGATGACGTCCGCGTCGACATGGTCGGTGATCGTGGGCACCAGCACCTCGCAGCGCCCCGCGAAGGCGGCCAGCTGCTCGCGGGTTGGCGCGATATCCTCCGCGCTAAGCTCAACGTCGAACAATTCGGTCATGCGCGCCTCGGTCGGCGCGGGCAGGCGACGGGTGACGATGATCCGTGGACGGCGGGGGCGGTCGGGCGCTGCCATGCCCTTCGCTAATCCCAGGGCCGGCCCAGCGCAAGCGCGGCTCTTGTCACAAATCGGGGCGCGCCTACTATGGCCGCCGCCTGGCAGAAGCCATGGTTCGAGAGTCGGCTGACGGGGTTTGATGTGAGGAAGCTGAGCTGGTTGCTGATCGCGGCTGCGCTGGTCGGCGCGGGGGCCGAAGCGCAGGACCGCAAGACACCCTATTGGGCCTCGATCGCGACCGGCGACGCGCTGATGCGCACCGGTCCCGAGCGCACTTATCCGGCGGTCTGGCGCTATCGGCGTCGCGATCTGCCGATCCGGGTGGTCCAGGTCTACGGCAACTGGCGGCGCATCCGCGAGCAGGACGGCACCGAAGGCTGGATGCTGGCGACGCTGCTCAGTGCGCAGCGGACCGCCGTGGTCACCGGCACCGGCCCGGCGGCGATGCACGCCGATCCCGGCAGCGGATCCCCGCTCAACTGGCGCGCCCAGCCCGGTGTCGTCGGCCGGATCAGCCGCTGCGCCGCCGGCTGGTGCCTCTTTGACGCCAACGGGCGCAAGGGGTTCATCGAGGTCGAGCGGATCTGGGGCGTCGATCCCGGAGAGATCGTCGAATGACCACGGCGATGGCACCGCCCGTAATAAATTGCGAGCGGGCGTAGGAACGGCGCGCGCTCGAACGTCTTCCCCATCGAGGGCGCCGCTCGCGGCTGCGTCCAGGAGGAGTTTGGCATGACCCGCATCACCCCCTGTTTCTGGTTCAGGGACCAGGCCGAAGAGGCCGCGCATTTCTATGCGTCGATCTTTCCGGATTCGCGCGTCGGCACGGTCCATCGCGCGACCGTCGACAGCCCCGGCCCCAAGGTCGGCGATGTCCTGATGGCGGAATTCACCCTGGCCGGGCAGGATTTCCAGGCGCTCAACGGCGGGATCGATGCCGAGCGCAGCCTGAAGGTTTCGATGGTGTTTCCCGCACGCGATCAGGCGGAACTCGATCGGGTCTGGGACACGCTGCTCGAGGGCGGACAAGCCGAGCAATGCGGCTGGCTCAGCGACCGCTACGGGCAATATTGGCAGATCGTGCCTGAGCAGATGGGCGAATGGATGAGTGATCCGGGCACGGCTCGGGCGGTCATGACCGAGCTGTTCAAGATGGTGAAGATCGACATCGCGGTACTGGAAAAGGCCGCTTCGAAAGTCTGAAGAGGAGAGTGCAGGTGGCAGGGAAATTCTTCTGGTACGAACTGATGACCAGTGACCGCCCGGCGGCGCAGGCCTTCTACGCCGAGGTCGTCGGCTGGACGCTGTCGCCGTTCGGCGACCCGGCCGATCCCTATATGATCGTCGAGGCCGGTGGCCGCGGGGTCGGTGGCATCATGACTATCCCCCAGGAAGCATGCGCGCAGGGGCTTCAGCCATGCTGGGTCGGCTATGTCCATGTCGGCGACGTCGACGCCGCCTGTGCGAAGCTGACAGAGGCGGGCGGCAAGGTCCATCGCCCGCCCGAGGCGATCCCGACCGTCGGGCGCTTCGCGGTGGTCGCGGATCCGCAAGGCGCGATGTTCAACTTGATGCAGCCCGAGGGCGAGGATATGCCGCCGGTCCCGCAGGGAACGGTGGGCAGGACCGACTGGCACGAGCTCCACACGACCGACTGGGCGAAGGCGTTCGACTTCTACCGGTCCCAGTTCGGCTGGTCGAAGACCGATGCCATGGATATGGGGCCGATGGGCACCTATCAGATGTTCGCGATGGAGCCGACCCCTGTGTCGGGCGAATGCGGCAATACCGCCGGGGCGATGTTCAACAATGCGGACGCACCGCATCCCTTCTGGGCCTTCTATGTCCATGTCGACGCGATCGACGCCGCGGTCGAGCGGATCGAAAAGGGCGGCGGCACGGTGGTTCAGGGCCCGATGGAAGTGCCGGGCGGTATGTGGGTCCTGAATGCCACCGATCCGCAAGGCGCCTTCTTCTCGCTGGTCGCGTCGAAGAGGTAGAGCATCGCGCGGGCGCGATATCCGTCCCACATAAGCGAGTCCTTTGTCGTGCGAAGGTAACACCGCCGTAATCATCGTGTCATGCCGGCTGGCGATAGTCGCGCTGCCTCCTCCGGCCGCGAGGAGCGTGATTCTTATCGATCCTGACTCAGCTGGGGGGTTACCATGAAGACGACGTTGCTTCGCGCGGGCATAGCCATTTTCGCCTTTACCGCCGCGTCGGCCAACGCGGCCGGCCTGCTCGGCAACTATACGGTCGGCTTCGCCAAGGCGATCGACACCAAGGAGGCGAGCGGTGTTGCCTATAATTGGGACACGAATAGGCTGATGGTCACCAATGACGAAGAAGAGAAGGATGGCACGAGCCGCTTTGGCGAATATGATCTGGACGGCAACAAGACTGCTGACATCGTCCTGTCCGGCTGTCTCTCGCTCGGCTCGGCGCAGTGCGATCCCGAGGGGCTGACCTATGTCGGCAAAGGGAAATATGTCGTGGCCGAGGAGCGCTACCAGGACATAGCCCTGCTCAGCCAGATCGGCAGCAGTGGCGGCACCCGCACCTATACCGCCTATCCGGACGCCCCGACGATCAGCATCGGACCCGACGCCGGCAATAGCGGGCTCGAAGGTATTGCCTACAATAGGATGACCGGCGATTATTTCGGGGTAAAGGAAACCTCGTCGCAGACGGTGTGGAAGATCTCGGGCGTGGACTTCGTCACCGAAACCGCCACCGTCACGTCCCTGTTCAATCCCGCTGCGCTTGGGCTCAATCGTCTGTCGGACATCGCGGTGCTTTCGAACGGTAAGTTCGCGGGGACATCCTACGGCGATAATCTGCTGATCCTCAGCGGCCGCTCATTCAAGCTTCTCGAAGTCACGCAAACCGGTACTGTCGTCAGCGACTATGATCTCTCGGGATTCAAGTCGCTTGTTGATCCGACGAACGCCGGGGGCAAGTTCGAGGGCGTGACGCTCGACAAAGCGGGCAACATCTATCTCGTCAGCGATGACGGCGATGGGCCTAACCAGTCCTATCTCGTCAAGCTGACCCACAGCAGCGCCATGCCCGAGCCCGCGAGCTGGGCGATGATGGTGGCCGGGTTCGGATTGGTGGGCGGCGCGATGCGTCGCCGTTGCAAAGCCGCCACCGCTTTTGCCTGAACAGGAAACGGTAGGGCGCCGGGGGCAGGGGGGCCAATGATGCTGCGTAGCCCTCTCCCTCACGGAGAGGGCTGGGTGAAGGTGTCCCACGTTCGAAGCTGAGCCGCCCGGTTTCGCCTCGCTCCCCTTCGCCCCGGAGCCGGGTCATGTCCTGACGGTCCGCTTACATTGTTCGGGAAGCTCTACCGATAATTGAAGCTCACGCTGATCCGGTCGCCCTTGCCGGTGCTGGGCGGCACTTCGTGGCGGAGCCAGCTTTCCCAGAGCAGGACGAGGCCCGGCTGGGGCTCGGCGTAGACGAAGCTGCGGCTGTCCTCTGGAGCATCGGCGCGGTGCGGCGGAGCGGCCATCATCATCGGCAGCCGGGGATCCTCGATCTTCAGACCGCCAGAGCCCGCGGGCACGCACACATAGAAGGTGCCCGAGATGATGCTGTGAGGGTGGATATGCCCCGAATGGGCACCGCCGGGCTTGAGCAGGTTGACCCAGAGGCTGTCGAGCCGGGGCGGGCGGGCGAGATCGAAGTGCAGCGCCTGGGCGAAGCTGCGGACATGCCGGTTCAGCAGCCGCACCAGTTCGGCGAACAGCGGATCGCGCGCTGGCAGGTCGCCGAGCGACGCATAGGAAGTATAGCCCTGATAGCCGTTTGCGCGGCACCATGCGCGGCCGGCCCGGTCCTCGCGCGCGAGCGTGCGGACCGAATGTTCGAGGTCGTCGAGCAGCGCGGGCGCGTCGACAAGCGCTTCGTAGAGGCGGGTGACGAACAGCGATCGGATAGTCATGGCGCCCGCCAAGCATGGCGGCGGCGCTTATGCAAGGCCGCTATTGCCGTGCGCGGACGAGTGCCAGCGCCATGGCGAGTGCGGCGTCGTTCGGATGCGTCGCCGCTGAAACGGGATGGTGAGGCGTGAAGCCATTGCCTTCGAGCCGTGTGCCATTGGCGGTGCGGATGTCATATTCGGCGACGGTCAGTCGGCCGCCGTCGGGCAGCTTGTAGTCGACGCCTCCGGTCACCGCGCCGGCCGTTCGCTCTCCGACCGAATCCGCCCGCCCGCTCTCGGCAAGGAAGGCGGCAAGGATCTCGGCCGCGCTCGCGGTGTTCGGGCCGACGATCACGGCCATGGGGCCGGTATAGGCGCCCCTGCGGCTCGGGCGGGTCTGTTCGTCGATCGTACTGCGTCCGTTGAGTCGGATCAGCAGCTCGCGCCGGTCGGTGAAGAGCCCGGCTACCTTGTCCAATATGTCGTCGCGCCCGCCGCCGTTGCGGCGCAGATCGAGGATCAGGCCGCCGAGCCGGGGCGTCGCCGCCATCTCGTCGGCGATCCAGCGCTCGTCGCCCGGATCGAACTGGTTGAACGCCAGCAGCAGGATATCGCCGTCGAGCGTGACGGCGCGTCGTGAGTCCGAAAACCGATCCTCGCCGGGCTCGGGCTCGCGGACGCGGTGCAGATCGTCGGGGCGGGTCGCATAGACGTGGCTGTCGTCGAGCTGATCGAGCATCTTGTTGATCACGTCATAGAGCTGGTCGCTGTCACGGGCGGCCATCGCCTTGGGACGGAAACGCTCGCGGAGCGCCGGCCAGTCGTTGCCGCCCATCGTCCGATCCCAATAGCGCTTGCCGACCACCAGCCACGCCTGGTCGAACACGCGCTGGTTTAGCGGCGCAGACGCTGACGGCGCGGCGCTGCACGCCGCAACCAGCGCGGCGACGGCGGCAGCGAGAGGGCGTCTCACGAGGCGGCTCCGAAATCGCAACGCAGTGTCAGTTCGTGGCGGGGCGCCGCATAGACGGCTTCGCTGCACCGGTCGAGCCTGTCGCGTCCGATCAGCACGACCGGCCATGCCCGTTGCTGCTCGATGCGCTTCGCGACGACGATGTCGTCTGCTTCCGCCGGGTCGGGCGGAAAATCGAACCTGCCCGCGAAATCGGCGGTGCGGACCGGCAGCCGGGCGAAGCCGAAGCCGGCGATGCTCGACGGCCGGGAAAAGGCGAGCATCCGGGTCGGGCGCATGACGCCGAAAGCGCCCGCCCGATCCTGCCCGCCGGGCTCGAGCTTGCCGCCATAGCTGCGCGCGAGGATGACACCGGCCGAAAAGGTGGCGGTGGTTTCGCTCCGGCTCAGCGAGAACTGCACGAAAAGCCTGTCCTTGCCGTAGCTCAGACCGGTCTCCGGTCCATGCTCGTCATCGTCGTCGATCATGAAGCGCGCGCTTTGCCCTGCCGGCGCGCGGTTCGCCCGGACGAAGCGGATCGTCGCATAAGGGAGGAGCGTGACGCCGATTTCGCCATCGACGCCCGGACAGCAGGGCCGCTCGTGGGTGGCGGCCGTCACGAGCATGTTCAGCCCGTTCATCCGGATCGGCATCGCGGCCTGCATTCCCTTTAGCACCTCCCGGCCGACCTCGGCCTCGAAACCCGGCTCAAAGGCGAAGTCGCGCGACGGGGGCTTGCGGCGGAGTCGCTCAGCGGCTTCGGGATTGAGCTGCACGAGCCGCTTCTGCTCGAGCGCAACGCGCAACCGGAGCGGAACCTTGCCGACGCTGAGCTCGATGACCGGATCGTCCATGTCGAGGACGAGTTCGCCCCGTAGCGGCGCTGGACCCTTGATCCTCGTCGCGGCGGCGGGGTCGGCTCCCGCTATCAGCACGGATGCGAGCAGGGCGGTCGCCAGCCGCGCCGGGCGCCCCGCGCGAGGTTCAGTCCGCGCGGCGGTAGCTGCGATAGTGTGGAGCGCTGGCATAGGTGCGCGGACCATAGGAACGGGTCGTCGAACGATAGTGCCTCGACCGATATGTCCGCCGGTGTCCCTTGTCGATCAGCGTATTGTGCAGAGTACCGGCGGCGGCGCCGATAAGCGCGCCTTCCCCGACCGACAGCCCGGGGATGATCGCGCCGGCGAGGACGCCACCGGCAGCGCCGATGCCGGTGCCGCGCAGGATATGACCGGCGCTTTGAGCCGAAGCCGGCACCGTCGCGCCCATCGACAGCGCTGCGGCCCCGGCGAGAATGAGCAACTTCCTCACGACATTTGCTCCTTGATCCATGTTGACCCGCGCAACCGGCCAGTAAAGTCGCGGCTCCCGCCTTGGTTCCCGGTCAAGGAAATTGCTGCGGGTCTCCGTCTGTTCATTGCGGGTCAACACGATGAACCACATATGACTCGCTCTTATGGAGGATGAACAATGCGCGCTATCACGTGCCTTATCGGCGCCATGTTGATATCGGCCGCGCTGCCCGCCCAGGCCGCGAAGGTCGATCAGGAAGCCAGGCTGAGCAAGGCGCTCACCGGCCGGGTCCCCGGAAAGTCGGTCACCTGCATTCCGCTGCATCGCATTCAGTCGACCCAGATCTTCGATCGCACTGCGATCCTGTACAAGGTCGGCACGACCTATTATGTCAACCGTCCGGCGTCGGGGGCGAATTTCCTCCATCGGGACGACGTCATGGTGACCGACACGCGAAGCCCAAATCTCTGCAATGTCGACATCGTCCGTCTGCTCGACCAGGGCACACGCATGGAGAGCGGGTCGATCGGTCTCGGCGAGTTCGTGCCGTATACCAAGCCGAAGGGCTGAACGGCCCCGACGGCGCCGGCCATGAAAAAGGGGCCGCCGCGAACGGCGACCCCTTGGTCGTACGAATTTGATCGGCCTTAACGCTTCGAGAACTGGAAGCTGCGGCGGGCCTTCGCCTTGCCATATTTCTTGCGCTCGACCGCGCGGCTGTCACGGGTCAGGAAGCCCGCCGCCTTGACCGGCGCGCGGAGAACCGGCTCATATTTGGTCAGCGCCTGGCTGATGCCGTGCTTGACCGCGCCGGCCTGTCCCGAAAGGCCGCCGCCCTTCACGGTAGCGATCACGTCATACTGGCCTTCGCGCTCGGCGACGCTGAACGGCTGGTTGATGACGAGGCGGAGCGTCGGCCGCGCGAAATATACCTCCTGGTCGCGGCCATTGACGATGACCTTGCCCGTCCCCGGCTTCAGCCAGACGCGGGCGACGGCGTCCTTGCGGCGGCCGGTGGCATAGGCGCGGCCCTGCGCGTCGATCTCCTGCGCGCGGAGCGGCATGGTCGGCTGAGCGGGCGCTGCGGGCGCTTGCTCGCCGGTCGAGCCGTGATCGGCGGGGGCGGCCGGAGCGGGGGCCGCGCCGGTCAGCGAGGCCAGATCGGAAAGCGACTGACGATTGTCGGACATTATGCGCCCACCTTGTTCTTGCGGTTCATCGACGCGATGTCGAGGACTTCGGGGTTCTGGGCCGCGTGCGGATGCTCCGCGCCCTTGAAGATGCGCAGGTTGCGCATCTGCTGGCGGCCGAGCGGACCGCGCGGGATCATCCGCTCGATCGCCTTTTCGAGGATGCGCTCGGGAAAGCGGCCCTCGAGGATCTTGTCGGCGGTCACGCCCTTGATGCCGCCGGCATAGCCGGTGTGGCGATAATAGATCTTGTCCTTCAGCTTCTTACCGGTGAAGCGCACCTTGTCCGCGTTGATGACGATGACATTGTCGCCGCAATCGATGAACGGGGTGTAGCTCGGCTTGTGCTTGCCGCGCAGGATATTGGCGATGATCGTGGCGGCACGGCCGACGACCAGCCCGTCCGCATCGACGATGTGCCACTTCTTTTCCACCGTATATGGCGTCGCCACCTTGGTGGTCTTCATAAGCGCCTTCATGGGCCTGGACCTTCTTGTTCCGATCGTTCCAAATGAACGACGCCACCCCGACAGGAGTGGCGTTGAAGCGGCGCTAATGCGCATGAGCCCCAAATAAGTCAAGAAAAATGGGCGTAAATTAATGAGGTACTATAATACCTCTCATCTGACACCCACTCACCGCTGACCCTGAGCAGGGGCTGAGCGAAGCCGAAGGCCCGTATCGAAGGACGCCCTTCGATACGGCATTTCGACAGGCTCAGTGCCTACTTCGGGTGAGCGGAGGGGGGAGCCAGCTTCAAATCAAGCGGTTCACGGCGGCCGGCCCGCGCCCCAGCCGATGCGCAGTCCATAACAGCGCCGCCAGCAGCAGCGCCGCCACGCCCTGATGCGCGACCGCGACATGGATGTCGACGCCGGTCAGCAGCGTCGCGATGCCGAGCGTGATCTGGGCGATCAGCGCGATGCCGACCGCGATCGCCGGCGCGATCGCGCCGCCTGCCTTTGCCTGCCGCGCGAGCAGCAGCGCGGCGATTGCCGCCGCCCATGCCCACCACCGGTGGACGAACTGGACGACGATCGGGTTGTCATAGAGGTTGGCGAGGCCGAGCGCGGCGTTCCAGCCGCCGGTCGGGAACCACTCGTCTCCCATTTTCGGCCAGCTCGCATAGGCATAGCCGGCGCGCAGCCCGGCGACGAACGCGCCGAAAACGATCTGAACGGCGAGGACAAGCAGCGCGCCCGCCGCCGCGCCCGTCAGCCGGGCGGGGCGGGCGCGGCCGTCATCGCCTAGCGCGCGCAGGTCGAGCGCGGTCCAGACCAGCACCGAGAAGATCAGCAGCGCCGCGCCCAGGTGAACGGCGAGCCGGATATGGCTGACCTCGGTGCGCGCGGAAAGCCCAGAATAGACCATCCACCAGCCGATCGCCCCTTGCAGACCGCCGAGCAGGAAGATGACGATCATCCGCCGGCCATAGCCGGCCGGGACCGCGCGCTTCCACCAGAAGGCCACCATCACGCCCGCGAGCACCAGGCCGATCCCGCGCGCGAGCAGGCGGTGGAGATATTCCCAGAAATATATCGCCTTGAACCCGTCCAGCGTCATGTGGAGGTTGAACGCCGCATATTGCGGGATCCGCTTGTAATTCTCGAATTCGGCCTGCCACGCGGCCTCGTTCAGCGGCGGGATCGTGCCGCGGATCGGCTTCCATTCGGTGATTGACAGCCCGGACTCGGTCAGCCGCGTGATGCCGCCGATGACAACGATCGCGAAGACCATTGCGGCGAGAACGAGCATCCATCGGGCCAGCGCGCTCGGGCGCGGGGCCGGCGCGGCGGGGCGGGCGAGCAGCGACATGGCGGCGCTCATGCGCCAGACCGCAATGCGGATCAAGCGCAGGGGGTCGCGATGTGCGATGCCCGGATCCGCTCTCCGGGCCTGTTGCGATCTCGGTACGGCTTCTAACGCGGAGAGCCGGTCACCAGAGCGGCCTCTGCTGGAGCGCCATGCGCCGCGCACGGATCGCCTGCTCCCGCTCGGCGGGCGTTATCGTCGGCGTGCCGCTCGGCAGATATTGCTGGACCTTGCCGATCGCGACCTTTTCGACGCTGGGGATCGGCTGGGCGCTGCAATTCGTCCATCGCCCCTGGATCGCGCCGCGCGGATAGCCCGCGGTATCGAGCCAATTGGGTACGCCCGGATCTTTCGCAGAGACGATGATGCGCAGGATGCCGTCAGGGTCTGGACTGGCCTGTGAGTCGTTCAGGCTGCTCTGGTTGTTGTACCAGTCCGTCGTCTCGTAGATTTCGTTGGTCAAGATCAGCGAACGGTAGGCACAGCCGCTCGGCACCTTGGTGGAGACGATCAATGCCTCGTCGTCCTTCAGCTCATAGGCACCTTCATAATAGAACTGGCCGCTGAGACCGCCCATCTGCGAAATGTCGAAGACCTTGAGCTTGTTGACATAGCCTTGCTGGCGCAGTGCGACGACGTGGTCGACGAAGGCCTGAGCCATCAAAGCGGTGGCGACGGGCAGCTTGCGCAAGCGCATTTCCAGATCCGCGGCGGCGATACGCGGACGCGCCACCGGCTTGTCGACGCGTTCGATCGAGATGGTCGGCTCGCGCTCTTTCGTCCAATCGGAACTGACCATGCGAAGCAGAAGCCTGCCAGTCCCCGGCTTCAGCTGCCACCAGTCTCCGCTGTAGCCCGCGGGCCTGATCGCGCTCAGCAACACATCGAAATTGCCCTGGGCATCGGTGTGCAGCCTATTGACATCCTCGTCGGCGGCGCTGGCGCCGAACTTGTTGTTCGCGTTGCCGCCGGGATCGCCGGCCAGGGGCTGGGTCTGCGCGATCTTGATCAGACGCATCGAACTACGGCGGCCGCGCAATCGATAGATCCCCGCGTCCGATATATAGGCCAGACGATATATGGTGTCGGCGTTGGGCTGCCCGATGTTCAGCGTCTGGTTGAGATAGGGCAGGAAGACCGGATGATTGACGTCGCCGCTGATCGCGGCGAGCGTATGCGCGGCGAGGCTGGCCAGGATCAGCCTGCCGACTTCCTGCTGAACCTGCGGATCGTCGCGCATCGACGCCGGCAGCTTGGCCAGCATCTCGGGCGGGAGGTCGCGGAGGCGATCGACGAGAGCGTCCCATCCGGCGATCGTCGATCCGGCCGGAGGGGGCGGGGCGGGCTGTGCGGCCGTGAGCGGCGATGCGGCACCAAGGGCCAATGCGATCAGCGTCTTTCTGAGCATCTGGTGTCTCCTATGTGTCTTGTTGCGCCGTTTGCCGTCAGAATTCGAAAATCAGGTCGATGCCATATGTCCTCGCGCGTTCGAAGTCGCTCGGGTGGACGAAAGCGATCGGGGTACCGAACGACCTCGATCGATTGTCGGTGAGGTTGCGTCCCCACAGCGCGATTTGCGCGGTCGAGCGCGCGATGGGCATGTCGGCCAGCGCGATGCGCCCGTTCACGATCCAATAGCCGCTGATCCTTGTCGCAGCGAGCAACGCGGGGCTCAGGGGCAGGAAGCTGGTATCCACCTTGGACTGGTAGTTCGCATCCGCGCGGATCACGAGATGCCCGCCGAAGGCGACCTCACCGGTGATATATTGGGCCGAGGCGCTGCCCGTCCACTTCGGCCGGAAGGTCGGGCGGAACGTGGCGATGTTGCCGACTAACGGATTGACTCGCGTATATTTGAAATCGGTGTAGCCGACATTCCCTTGAAGGGTCAGGCCATCGATCGGCAACGCCGTAGTCTCGAGTTCGAAGCCGGTCGCTCGTCCGTCGCCGCCGTTGACGATGAGCTGCGGCGCTGCCGGCACGCCGAAGTTCAGCCCGGAAGCGGTGAACTGCATTCCCGTATAGGTCGCGCGGAAGATCGCCAGATTGGTGCGGAGGCGCCGGTCGAGCCAGTCGGCCTTGATGCCCCCCTCCCAGGATTTGGCGGTCTCGGGCGCGTATGGGAGGCTCGAGAGAAAGCCGCCTGAAATGAAGCCGGTGCTATATTTCGCGTAAAGCAACATTCCCGATCGTGGCTGATAGTTCAGTCCCGCAAGCCAGGTGGGTTTGCTGCTCTCATAGGTGAAGCGGAGGGTCGTGCCGCGGATGGTATTGTCCGATCCAGCTTTCTTGTCCCACGTCAGGCGGCTGCCCAGCACGAGGTCGAGGCTGGGCGTGAGATGGAATTCGCCCTGCGCGAATACCGCGTTCGATACGACGTTGACGACCGAGGGACGGGTTCCTCGCGCCGGAAATACGAAATTGGGCAGCGCCGTCAGCGATATGCCGTCCGACAGCAGGGAGACGCGATCGTCGAAATGCAGATATCCGGCCGTGAGCTGGAACCACGGCACATGGATATTGATCTGGAATTCGTTGCTCCATTGACGTTCGCGCGACGTCGAGTTGGTGCCGACCAGAATGTAGGGGTTGCCGATGCCCTGCGCCGGAAATACCGTGTTGACCAAGCCGCCGAAGCCGTCGAGCTGGGTCGTCGCGTTCGCATAGCTTTTGCGGAATGCCAGGATGTTCCTCAGGCTGATCTGATCGTTGACCCGCCAGTTCGCGGTGACGTTATGGCCCGAATTGCGCAGATAGCTTGGCGTCGTGAAGGCGTTGTTGACGGCGGGCGGGCGTTTGGTTCCGATCGGCGTGAGCAGCGCGGGATTGGGCTGCGACGTGAGCAGCGTGGTGATCGGGCCGCTGAGGACCGGACCCAGACCGGCGGGGTTGATGAAGGCGGGTGCCTGGCCGTTCGCCGTGAAGCGGTTCTCGCTCCAGTCGAACTTGTACAGAAGGGTCAGATCCGGCGACAATTCGAGCTTGGCCGCCGCCGCTATCGACTCGGCATTTTGGTCGCCGAGATATTTTGGCGAGGTCCGTATCGGGCTGCGGCCGCCGGAGGAGGCCGAAAAGTCCCAGACCGTGCCTGCGCCGAGGTTGCGGATATCCCCGCGCCGTTCGGAATGCGTGTAGGTCGCCGAGACGCTCAGCGGCCCCATCGAAGGCAGATCGACGCGAGTCTTGGAGCGGAACTGGTCGTAATTGCCGTAGGTCAGCTCCTGCCGCGCACTGAATTCGCCTGACGGATCATGGGTGATGATGCTGATCGCACCGCCGGTGGAATTGCGGCCGAACAAGGTGCCTTGAGGCCCCTTGAGCACCTCGATCCGCTCGATGTCGGCGATGTCAACGAGCGAGCCCAGCGTCGGGCCGATATAGACATTGTCGATGTAGAGCGAGATGCCCTTGTCCGATCCGACCGCCGTAGCGGCGCTGACGATGCCGCGCATCGAGTAGCTCGGCCCGCCGAGTCCGGCCGATGTGGTGCGCACCGTCAGATTCGGAGTGACCGCGCTGAGATCGCGGACATTCTGGATGCGGTTGGCGGTGAGCGCGTCGGCGGTCAGCGCACTGATCGAAATCGGCACGTTCTGCAGGTTCTGAGCCCGCTTCTGCGCAGTCACCACGATTTCTTCGAGGCCGGTCGTCTCGCTTCCGCCTGCGATGTCGCTTGGCAACGATGCCGTTCCGGTGCGGTCGGCGTCGCGTCCCTGCGCGATCGCCGGCGTCGAACAGGCGGCCACGAGAAGTGCGGCGGACAAGCTTCGGCGAGAGATACTGATCATGATGCCCCTCCCAAATAGTCGGCTTTGAGCCGATGCTGTTATGACGTCTGGCGAAGTAAATGCCACACACGCTATCGACGAAGCGCGCCGTCGTCGATTCGGAAAATCCCAGAAGAATATTGAATTTACAGGACAAATACCCAATTGCGCCCACGCGCGTGATAGCTGATGCAACTGGGCGGCCTGAGCCTGGCACCGAGCGGCCGGGACGCTTCCCCGTCGCACCTGCATCACCAAGGCGACCTGTCGTCCTTTTATCGCTTATCGATCGGGCGCAGTTCATAGATCCTTGTGCCCCGAGTTCCAGTGGATATTGACATGCTCTCGCAGGCTGCGGTTTGACGTTGATGATCGCGTTGGCGAAGAGGCGCGCAGCGGATCGACACGTCGACAGCTACTTATCGAAGTGGAATTGTGAGGTGCAGGCAAAGGCTAAGCCGCGGAAGCGCAATGCAGCGAAAACGCGCGCCCAGATCTTGGACGCCGCGCAGCGGCTATTTTCGAACAAGGATTATTCGCAGGCGAAGATTAGCGAGATCGCGGCGGATGCCGGGGTGAACCAGGCACTCGTGATCCGCTATTTCCACTCGAAGGAAAAGCTGTTCGAGACCGCCCTGATCGCAGCGATCGAGCACCGCTGGAAAGAGGCCGATGCTCGCGTCGACCGAAGCCGCTTCGGCGAGCGCGTTGTCGATCAGATGATCGACGACGAGCGGTTCTTCGCCAACCCCCTCGCGATGTCCTTTCACGCCTCCTCGAACCCGCGGACGCGCGCAATCGCCACCGCGCTCGTCGAAGCCCATCTTGTTACCTCGCTTGCCGAATGGCTGGGCGAAGGACCGGCCGCCGTGCGGGCGACGCAGGTCCTCGCGATGTGCGCGGGGCTGTTCACCTTCCGGCGCCTGCTGCCGCTCGATCCGTTTCAAGACGATTGCGACCCCGAGTTAAGGAGCTGGTTCGCCGCCACCATTCAGGCGGTCGTCGAAAACGATCCCGCGGGCGTGGGTGGCGGTTGACCTACCACGAGGGTCGACGACGAGAAGCGAGCAAAATTGACGAGCAGCCGCGTTCAACCCGCCAACTGGCACCGCCAGCGCATTCGATCTGACAGTTTCTGGCCGCGTTTTTGCCCGGTGCCATCGAGCCCGGAGCATCGGCGCGTGCGAATACAACTTCATTGCATGCACCAGCTTTCCCGCACGTTTCTCATTTTGTAAATGCCGCTTTACTTTCGGAGCGGACCGGGTATGAAATCATTCAAAATCGGTACGGGAAAATTCGTATCAAAACGGGAGGGAGATACCCATGAAGGCTTTCCTGAAATATTCTGTTGCGACCGGAGCGCTTGCTCTTGCCAGTCCGGTCATCGCTCAGGACGCCGCCGCGCCCCAGGAAGCAGGCGCGCGCAATGCAGGACCAGATGATATCGTCGTGACGGCCCGCCGCCGCGATGAGCTCATCTCGACCGTGCCGATCTCGATCACCGCCGTGTCGGGCGAGACGATGCAGTCGCGCAACATCGTCAGCCTGACCGATTTCACCAAATTGACGCCGGGCCTCAACGTCTCGATCGTTTCATCGGGACGGTTCAACCCGTTCGTCGTGATCCGCGGCCAGTCGCGTGCCGTGACCGGCAACGTCTCGCCAGGCGTCATCACCTATGTCAACGACGTCCCGCTGCCTAACTCGGCATCGGTGATCCAGGCCTATGACATGGCCAACATCCAAGTGCTGAAGGGCCCTCAGGGGACGCTGTTCGGCCGCAATTCGATCGGGGGCGCGATCCTCACCAACACCAAGACGCCGACCTACGAATTTGGCGGCTATGGCAAGGCCGAAGTGGCGCAGTACGGCACCTACTCTTTCGAAGGCGCGATCAACGTGCCGATCGTGCAGGACCGCATCGCCTTGCGCATCGCCGGCCAGTATCGCTTCGATGGAACGCCGGTGAAGGGTACCGTCTGGGAACCCTTCACGATCGCCAGCGACGGCGCTGGCGGCATTCTGGCGACGCCGGGCAAGCAGATATTGAATCCGAAGCTCGATCCGAACGAGTTTGAAACCACCTCGTTCCGGGTTTCGCTGCTGGTCGAACCGACCGACTGGATCAGGAACACGACGGTCGGCACCTATCTCAAGACGCGCGGTGTCGCTGCGCCGCTGCTGACACAGTTTTTCCCCAACGGCATCAAGGGCGATGGCAACAACGTCGCCATCTACTACAAGAGTGAAGCCCAGCTCATACAGCAACTTGGGCCCGCCCTCGGGGGGGCATACGCTTCGATTGTCCGGCAATTGGCCCAGTGCCCGCAGATGACGATCAACTGTAACGTGTTCGCCGCCCAGGCCGCCTATGAAGGCAAGGCCGTTCCAAAGGGCATCTCCGCCGTTACGAGGGATCCTGCCCGCGGACGTGCGATCTTCAAGACCCTCAACAATACAACGGTGGTCGATCTGGGTGAAAAGACCCAGTTGAAGAACATATTGGGCCTGGTGCGGGTCAACTATTATGGTGAGCCTTCGCTGAGCGGCACGCCCATTCCGCTCTTTATAGGTGTCGGCACCAACAGCTTCGAGGAGCAGTTCACCGACGAACTGCAGCTTTCGGGCTCGCTGTTCCGGGACCAGCTGAAGTACACGGTCGGCGGCTTCTATTATAAGCAGCGGCCGCTCGGCCACGGTGGCATCGGATCGATCGAGCAGAACACGTTCCTCGGCCTGTCGCACCAGGTGACCGGCAATTATCTGCGCAACAAGAGCAAGGCGGTCTATGGTCAGTTCGACTATACACCGGCGTTCCTGCCGGACGTCACCTTTACAGCTGGTGGTCGCAAGACTCGGGACGAGCAGGCGACCTGCGCCACGACCCAGGCGTTCAGCCCGCTCCGGCTCGGATCGGCCTTGCTCGTCACCAGCCCCCAGGGGCTCAATGACGTCATCCCGTCCGAATCGGCCTGCCGCGCCAATAGCGGACTGGCGCCGGGCGCTCCCGGCTACACCCTGACCGGCGGCACCACGACGCAATATTTCACGCCTGCGAAGTTCAGCAAGTTCACTTATACGTTCGGCGCCCAGTGGCAGATCACGCCGGATGCGATGACCTATGTCACGCGCCGCCGTGGCTATCGCGCCGGCGGCTATAACGTGCCGAAGATGGATCCGTACCTGGCCAGCATCCAGACCTTCAAGCCGGAAACGCTGACCGACTGGGAAGTCGGTGCGAAGCTGAAGTTCCGCGGCGGCGGAATGCGCGGCAGCCTGAACGTCGCGCTGTTTACGGGCAAGGATAAGGGTAACCAGCTGCCGGTTTCGGTGTCGAACCTCGGCGCCGGTCCGTGCATCCCGGCCGCCGTCGGCAGCGGTGGTCGCGCTTCGAACTGCGTCACGCTTGCCACCCAGACTGCCTATCCTGCGGGAACGCCCGGCGTGCGCGTGACAACGACCGCCAACACCGTCTCCTCCAACGCGGCCGACCTTACCATCAGCGGCTTCGAGGCCGATGCCAGCCTGAGCCCCACCGAGTGGCTGACGCTGATGGGGGGCGTGGGCTATGTAAAGGCGAAGGTCGATCGTATTTCGCTTGATCCGACGCTTGCGGAACTGCTCCGCGCAGCTGGACGTGTCGTCCCTTCGGGCGTCACCATCCAGGGTCAGCCGAAGTGGACGCTGACTGGCTCGGTCCTGCTGCAATCGCCGACGGAGGTCCTTGGCGGGCACCTCAGCGCGGCGTTCGATTACCGTCACAACAGTTCGTTCCAGATCGTGGAGCTGATCCTTCCGCCGACGACCTACTTCGACCTCAGCGTGTCGCTCGACGATATCGGCCAGTCGGGGATCAGCGTGGGCGCCTATGTGAAGAACATCTTCGACCAGAAGGTCTATGGCGGCGCCTCGGCGAGCTCGCCGTCGGCACTGGGCTTCAACACCTATCTGTTCGGCTCCGACCGGACCTTCGGTCTGACCGCGACCTACAGGTTCGGCGAGCAATAAGCTGACGGGGTCGCCATGCGCTGGAGGCGCTGGCGACCCCGTTAATGACGGCAGACCGCTGTCCCTGGTGTCGTGTCTCACCCAAGGTGGGAACTCGACAACTGCACCCCTTCACGGGAATAGGCCGAGGCTTCGACCTGGACGAAGATGATCGTCGGCTGAAGATGATCGTCGGCTTCGGTGCGGTGGGAGGCGCGATGCGCCGTCGGCGCACCGGAGCGAAGCTGAGCTTTGCCTGATCGCCGCGAGGTGACCGCCATCGCCTCGGCCGTATACGATTGCCGCTATATCCCGGGCTGGCGCGCGACCGCCGGCATGCGGAGCCGCGCGCCTAAGAGCTCTCGGCGAATTGCTGCAATAACAGCCTGATGTACGATCCGGCATTGGCCGACCCCGTCTTTGCGTCCCGAAGCGAGCTCTCCACTTGTCTGCTGACAAAGGTCGCGGGACCTGCATAGGCAAGGCTCCAGGCGACGAAATGCCGGCAATGAATCGCGCCCTCTGTCAGCGTGTAGACGTCGTGATGCCGCGCATCCGCCATGATGCTGGTGCGCAGTTCGCAAATGGCCGGCTCGGGCCCCTCGATGCACTGCGCGAATTGTTGCCCCGTGAACAACAAGGCGCCGGTGACGGAAAGGGATGCGTTCCGCATCCGCGAGATGGTGACGATCCGATCGAGTTCGGCGTCGGCCGCCGCGCTTTCCATGCGGCTCGTGCTGACATATATCCATGTGGAGAGCTGCATGGCGCGGAGATGTCGTTACGGGTCCGGGTTCATTATTTGAGCTTTGGCGCTGGTGCAATAACCTATCGCAGCAAGCTTACGCAGGCAGCCATAGATCCACACCGGCTTGCATGGCGAGCTTCACCGCGTCCGCGAGCGTCTTTACCCCCAGCCGCTGAAACATTCGCGCGCGGTGCATTTCCACCGTGCGGAAGCTGATGCCGAGCTCCAATGCGGCGTGCTTGTTCGACATTCCGTTCACCAACAGCCCGAGCACGTCCCGCTCGCGTGGCGTCAGCCTGTCGATCGTGATGCGTAACTGGCGTCGGTTCTCCTCGCGTTTCACGAAGGCGTCGACCTTGCTCAGGGCCTGATTGAGACTTTTTATCAGGGCCTCGGCATCAAATGGCTTCTCGAGGAAATCCTCGGCTCCCATTTTCATAGCGTCGACCGCGGTGGCAAGATCTCCCTCGCCGGTCATCATGATCATCGGATATAACGACCTGACCTCTTCCGGAGATTGCGCAATGACGCCCAGGCCGTCCGTCTCTGGCATGCGCAGATCCAGAAGAACGGCGCCCGGACGCAGCAATGCCCTGGCCGCCATAAATTCGGCTGCCGAGGAAAAGCAACGCGCTTGGTAGCCGGCGCTCGTCAGGAGGAAGCTGATAGCTTCCCGCACGCTTTCTTCGTCGTCTACGATATAGACATAGCTGGACCCGATGAACGCCGCGGTTGTTGAGTCTTCCAAGCGATGCTCCGCCTATCGGGGCGGCACCGCCCCGTCTTATATGGCCTTTTAGCGATCATCCATCGAAATTTCGCCATATTTTCCGATCGGCTATTATCAATCCGGCTAATGGTGAGCGATCCCGGCCTGCGTATGCGATCCGATGGGAGGAAAAATGTGCCAATATCCTCGACGATGGAATTTTTCGAGCGGACGACGGACTGCGTCTACATAGCCGATGCCGAGTGGCGCATCATATATTGCAACGAGCGGGCAAAGGCTGAGCTCAGGGCCGGCGATCTGGTCGGGCGGACCATAGCCGAGGCTTTTCCCGGATATATCGGCACGGCCTTCGAGAATCAGTACCGTAAAAGCGTCGAGCTTCAAGAAAGCCGGACCTTCGAGGCTTTCTACGCGCCATTGAACGGCTGGTACCAGGTGCATGCGGTCCCGGCCGGTTCGGAGCTGGCCGTCTTCTTCCGGAACATCACCGACCGGCGAAGATCTGACGAAGCGGCCGAAGCACGCCAACAGGCGCTGGGACAGATGTTGGGCAAATCCTTTATCGGTCTGCTGCAATATGATGGATCAGACCGGCTCGTCACCGCCGACGAGGCGTTTTGCCGGCTCGTCGGCCGCGATCTTGGACAGATAGCGACATCGAAACTCGAAACATTCGCGGTCGCGGAAGATCGATCCCTGCTGGCCGGTTTGCTCAGCGGTGACGGATCGTCAGGATCGATGACCGAGATCGAGCTTCGGCTTGACACTGCGCAGGGCCCGCGCTGGTGTGCCGTTACGATGTGCGTCGTCACCGGCTATCGCGATGCCGAGTTGTTCAAGGTCATTCTCATAAGGGATATCGATCAGCAGCGCCGCGCGGAAAAGCAGGCGGTGGAGTTCTCTTCGCTCGTCGAAACGATCATCAACAGCGCCGAGGACTTGATCTTCGCGAAGGACATCGACGGTCGCTTCATCCTCGTGAACAACGCGCTTCAGAATTCGGGTCTGTCGCTGCTCGGCCGCAAGGTGGAAGACGAATTCAGCGGCCACATGGCGGCCGGATATTCATCGGTGGACGCCGAGGTCATGCTGACAAGGAGCACACGGTCGGTCGAAGAAATCATCCCGATCAAGGGCGAACCTCGCATGTTCCAGACGATCAAGGTCCCCTGGACCGTCGGCGGCCAGGTGCGCGGAGTGATCGGCATTTCGCGCGACATAACCGAGCGGATCGAAGCCGAGGCCAGGGTTCGCCAGAGCGAGGAGACGTACCGGCTCGCGGCGCGGGCGACCAATGACGCCATCTGGGACTGGGACATCGTGACCAACGAGATCACTTGGACCGAAGCCATCGAACCGCTGGCCGGGGAAAGGCCCGAGCCCACGCTGGACTGGTGGTCCGACCGCATCCACCATGCGGACCGCGCCGATGTGCTCGATGATCTGCACCGCTTCATCGAGGAGGGCGGGGAGAATTGGCAGCAGGAATACCGGTTCAGACGTCATGATGGCTCCTTCGCCATCGTGCTCGACCGCGGCTTTATATTTCGCGATGCGGACGGCGTTCCCACCCGGATGATCGGGGCGATGGCCGACATGACGGCGAGGGTGGAAGCGGAACGGCGGCTGCATGAGCTCCAGACCGAACTGATCCATGTCTCACGCGTGAGCGCGATGGGGACAATGGCTTCGGCCCTGGCCCATGAAATCAATCAACCCCTCACCAGCATCGCGAACTATGTCGCCGGGGCAAGACGGTTGATCGAGCGGCGGGATGAAGCCTCGCTGGACCAGGTCAGCGGAGCATTGCAGAAGACTGCCGCTGAGGCGACCCGAGTGGGCGAGATGATCCGCAGGCTGCGCCGCATGGTCATGCACGGTACCACCCAGTTCCAGCCGGTGGAGATTTCGAGCATGTTCAAGGACGCCCTTGCCTTGGCGCTGCCAAACCGCGCGCTGGCGGGCGTCGATGTCGCCGTCAGGGTTCCGGCGCGCGCGGTGGCGATGGCCGATCCGATCCAGGTGCAGCAGGTGCTGATCAACCTCATTCGCAACGCCGTCGAGGCCATGGAAGGCCGCGATCCGCGGGAGCTCACGCTGTCGGCAACGGCGTCGGGCGACCGATGGATGATTCACGTCAGGGACAGCGGCTCCGGCTTGCAACCGGAGATCCGCGAAGGCCTGTTCACCGCCTTCAAGACCACCAAGCCCGATGGCCTGGGCGTGGGCCTCACGATCTGCCGCACCATAGTGGAGGCGCATGGCGGACGCTTGCGGGTGGACAGCAGCGACGCCAGTGGCACGACCATATCCTTCGACCTTGGCCTAGCGGCCGGTCTGGCGTCCGGCTGATCGTCGTCGGCAGAAATTCGTCGGCATGGCGGCGTAGCCAGAATTGCCGGCTGCCCTCGCTGGCGGAAGCGGGCTGTGCGATACGGTGGAAACACTAGAGTAGTCCGACGACTAGCGGACGAGAGCCTATCGTCCGATCATCAATCCTGTCGCGGCGGCTGATGAACGGCGTGATTCGAGCGAGGATCTCGCACACCGGCTTCGGCCATATCTTTGGGGGCACCATGTATCAGAGCTTCGGCAGCGGCGGCGGAGCCCGCATTCCTCTATTTGGCAGCGCCCGCCGTCCGATCACGGCTTCCGACGATAGCTCGGCGTGCGCAAAAGCGGGAGATATCGCGCCAGAAGCGATGACCGGGATCTGGAGCCTTCGCTTCGGTCTCTTCGGTTGCTCCGACGCGGAAACCCATGGCGGAACCGCCTTCCTGGGGCGACGTATACTCAGCGGAGGAGACGCGACCTTTGCATATCATGGCAGATGGACGCTGGAAGGCACCGAGTTCACGACCCTGCTCCACCTTATTCGCCATCGCATGGACGGAAAGCTTCCCGAGGTATTTGCGGGCGGCCACGGAAGCTATCTTCTGGACTGCACGGCAGAGGCCATCACGCTCGATCATTTCGAAGGCCGGCTACGCCGCGCAGGTTTGCCCGACGCCAGGCTGGTGATGAGGAGGATGCTCGACCGGAAAGGCGGACTTCCTTTTTCGAGCCCGCGAAATGGCCCCTTCTAGGGCGAAGCGGTCCCCTCCCAATACGGC
>Ga0207641_10000580_pt1 | contig 40301 bp, 38 predicted proteins | sample KBSSwiS62_FD_184306 | JGI IMG/M metagenome (GOLD analysis project Ga0207641, IMG submission 184306) | Switchgrass rhizosphere microbial communities from Kellogg Biological Station, Michigan, USA - KBS Switchgrass S6-2 (SPAdes) (version 2) | ecosystem: Host-associated > Plants > Roots >... | reverse complement strand
GCGACCTGGGCGAACTCAAGCTCAAGATCTCAGGCTGCATCAACGCCTGCGGCCATCACCATGCCGGTCATATCGGCATCCTTGGCGTCGACCGGAAAGGCGAGGAAAACTATCAGCTGAGCTTCGGCGGCTCTGGCGCCGAGGACGCGAGTCTGGCCAAGATCATCGGCCCGGGATTCTCGGAGGATGGGGTCGTCGAGGCGATCGACAAGGCGGTTGGCGTCTACAGGTCGCTGCGCGCCGAGGGCGAACGTTTCCTGGACACCTATCGCCGCGTCGGCGAGGCGCCGTTCAAGGAGGCGATCTATGGGTGACCTGATCCGCTTCCGCGACGATGAAGCGCATGAAGAGCCGGCGGTCACGCTCGATGCGTTTCTCGAGCAGCCCAATGCGGCCGCCGTCCGGCTCGAACCGACCGATGATCCGCGCGCATTGATCCCGCACCTCGATCGGCTTTCGCTGATCGAGGTGTCCTTTCCCAAATTCCGCGACGGCCGGGGGTTTTCGACCGGCAGCATCTTGCGCGAAGCGGGCTATACGGGCGAGCTGAGGGCAGCGGGAGACATTCTCGTCGACCAGGTAAATCCGCTGCGGCGTTGCGGTTTCGACGCGATCCTCAGCGAGGCTGAGATCGATCGCGAGGTTCTCGCCAAGCTCTCGTCGCTCTACGATGATGTCTATCAGAAGACGGTAGACGGTCGCGCGCCTGTCTGGGCACGTCGCCATGGCTGAACCTGTCCGGATCATCGATCGGATCGATACCGCGCCGCGCTTCAGCGCGGCCGACGTAGAGCGGTTGAACGCCCGTTTCGAAGGCGCCTCAGCGGCCGACATGATCCGCACGGTGCTGGCCGAGCGGCTGCTCGGCCGCGTCGCCGTTGTCTCGTCGTTCGGAACCGAGTCGGCCGTGCTGCTCGACCTGATCGCCACCGCCGACCCTTCGACCCCGGTGCTGTTTCTCGATACGGGCAAGATGTTTCGCGAGACGCTCGACTATCGCGACGCGTTGATCTCGCGCCTGGGGTTGACCGGAGTGCGCACGATCACGCCCGATCCGGCGGTGCTCGGGACCAGAGACGAGACCGGGCTGCGCTGGTCCTATGATCCCGATGGCTGCTGCGAGATCCGTAAGGTGCTGCCGCTCGCCCGCGCGATGGCGGGGTTCGATGCATCGATCACCGGACGCAAAGGTTTCCAGGCCGCGACTCGCACGGGAATTCCGCGGTTCGAGCTTGACGGCGATCGGATCAAGTTCAATCCGCTCGCGGATTGGACGAAGGCGGATCTCGACAACTGGTTCGAGGCCCGTGACCTGCCGCGCCATCCCCTCGAGGCTCAGGGCTATCTTTCGATCGGGTGCGCACCCTGCACCAGCATCGTCACGCCCGGCGAGGATCCTCGATCAGGCCGGTGGCGGGGTTGGGACAAGGTCGAATGCGGCATTCATGGCGAGCCGATCGTTCGTCCGGGGGACGAACCAGTTTTCTGATCGGCGGCTCGTCGGCGCGATCTGCTTAGAGCAAAAGATAGCGGCTGATCTTGATGACCATGTAGATCGGAGCAACCATCACCAGCCCCAGCAGGAAGCCGTCCATAATACGATCGACGCGTTGCATCGCTGCCCTCTCCCCAACTGCCCCCGCTATTCCGGGGTGCGCGAGAATAGAGATCATGTTTTCCTGAGATTGTCACGGACAAAGCAGACTCTGGTCAATCGAGGCGCGACAGGTTCCGATAACTGTCGTCGGCCAGATCCGTGAATTTGGTATATTTGCTCTCGAACTTCAGTTCCACTTTCCCGGTCGAACCGTGGCGCTGCTTGGCCACGATCAGTTCGGCGATGCCCCGTACGCGTTCACGTTCGCTGTGCCAGTCACTATATTCTTGGATCGTCCTGGCATCGTCGTGGGGGCCCGGGTGCTTGGGCTCCTTGCCCGCAACATAATATTCCTCGCGGTAGACGAACCAGACCATGTCCGCGTCCTGCTCGATCGAGCCCGATTCGCGTAAGTCCGAGAGCTGTGGCCGCTTGTCCTCGCGCTGCTCGACCGCGCGACTGAGCTGCGAAAGCGCGATCACGGGCACATGGAGTTCCTTCGCCAGTGTCTTGAGGCCGCGGCTGATCTCGGAAATTTCCTGCACGCGATTGCCATCGCTGTTCCTGCCCGAACCCTGGAGCAGCTGGAGATAGTCGACAACGATGAGCCCGACGCCGCGCTGACGCTTGAGCCGCCTTGCGCGCGTTCTAAGCGCGGCGATGGTCAGCGCCGGGGTGTCGTCGATATAGAGCGGCAATCCTTCGAGATCCTGCGCCGCCCGCGCGAGACGATTGAAATCGGCCATGCTGATCCGACCCATCCGAAGGTCCTCCGAGCTGATCTCGGACTGTTCCGAAAGGATGCGGGTGGCAAGTTGGTCGGCGGACATTTCCAGGCTGAAAAAGGCGACGGCCGCGCCGATCGACTTCTCATCCTCTATGCCGGCCTCCCGGTCGCGGATCAGACGGATCGCAGTGTTGAAGGCGATATTGGTCGCGAGCGAGGTTTTGCCCATGCCGGGACGGCCCGCCAGGATTATAAGGTCCGAATTGTGCAGGCCGCCGATCTTCCCATTGATGCTGTCGAGCCCGGTGGTGAGACCCGATACATGGCCCCCGGAGTTGAGAGCCCGACTGGCGGTCTCGATCGCGATTTTGGTCGCCTGGGCGAAGCTCTTGACCCCGCCCTCGTCGCCGCCCTGCTCGGCGACCCGGTAAAGCGCTACCTCGGCATCTTCGATTTGGCTCTTGGGATCGACGTCCTCGGACGTATCGAGGGCCTGTTCGACCATGCCGCGGCCGACCCCGATCAGCGCGCGTAGCAAGGCGAGATCATAGATTTGCGCGGCGAAATCCCGCGCGCCGATCAGCGCTGCTCCACTACCGGTCAGTTGCGCCAGATAGGCCGGGCCGCCCAATTCGCGCATGCCGGCATCGCCCTCGAACAGCGGCCGCAAGGTCACCGGCGTTGCCAGCATATTGCGATCGACCAGCTTCAGGATCGCCTCATAGACGCGACCGTGGAGCGGTTCGTAGAAGTGCTCGGCCCTGAGCTTGAGCTGGACATCCTCGACGATCCTGTTGTCGAGCATCATCGCGCCGAGCAACGCCGCCTCAGCTTCGATATTGTGCGGCAACGACGGCTCTGGCGGCGGAGCGGGAAAGGCGCGGATGGGCTCGTTCATGCCGGGATTATCTGCCTGCCCGCACTTGCCGGCAAGTCATGGCGAACGAAAGCCGGTGGGCCGATCTGTGGATAGATGCGATTCCCTTTCTCTATGGGTCGCGGCTGCCACCGGCGCGGGATTGTCATCCAAGACGTAGCCGTGCATAATGTAAGCATGCCTGCAGATGTGAGTCGTGATATCTCCTTTCTGATGCACGACATCGCTCTGCGCACGCGGGTTCGCTTTGATGCACGCGCGCGCAGGCTCGGCGCAACGCGGGCACAATGGCGGGTTCTGCTGGCGCTGCTTCATCACGATGGCTGCACGCAAAGCCAACTGGCCGAAATTCTCGATGTCGAGCGGATCACGCTCTGCCGCATGATCGACAGGCTCGCCGAGGCAGGCATGGTCGTCCGGCGCGCCGATCCGTCCGATCGGCGCGTGTGGCGGCTCCACCTGCTGCCGAAGGCGGAGCCGCTGGTTATCGAGCTGAGCGCGCTCGCGGATCAATTCGAGCAGGATCTGCTGAAGCCCTTGTCGCCCGAACAGCGCTGCTCGCTTGGCGACCTCCTCGTCACCATCCGCGAAGGGCTCGGCGAAAGGGTTGAGGCGATTGACGAGTTCACCGCCGATACGGGCGCCGCTCCCGCGGTATCGCTGGTTCAGCCGCGGAGGCGGCCCCGCGGCGGGGCGACGGCGGAGCGACGCCTGGCCGATTGAGTTCCTCCCCCGAGGCGACTGGAAGCATGCAGGATTCGTCCTGCATGCTTCTCCTTTTCGCCGGAGGCGCGCGCGACGCGGCCGCCCGGCCTGCCATGTAGCCGGCGGAGCCGGTACGCCTGAAGTTGGCGCGGCGCGAACGACGACGCGAGCAAGCAAAGCGCTTCCCCCTCGTTCGATCAGGCTTTATGCCGCGCAGACATGTCCGATCCGCGCATCATCGCCATCGAACTCGACGAGAAGACGATCATCTGGCGCAATGCCGATGTGGAGCAGGAACGGCGTGTCGCGATTTTCGATTTGCTGGAGGACAATTTCTTTCAGCCGCGGAAAGCCTACCCGCAAGGCTATGCCGGGCCCTACAGAGTCAAGCTCCGGGTCGAGGAAGGCCGCCTCGCGATCGATATCAACGCCGAAAAGGGCGAGCTGCTCGAGACGCTTATCCTCGGCCTCGGTAGCTTTCGGCGGCCGATCAAGGAATATTTCGCGATCTGCGACAGCTATTTCCAGGCGATCCGCAGTTCCACCGCGCAGCAGATCGAAACGATCGATATGGCCAGGCGGGGCATTCACAACGATGCCGCCACGCTGTTGAAAGACCGGCTCGATGGCAAGATCGAGGTCGATTTCGACACGGCGCGTCGATTATTCACACTGATCTGCGTGCTCCATATCCGTGGCTGAACCGGCGGACATGCGCGATGTCGCCGCGCGCGTCCTGCTCGACGCGGCGCGCGAAGGCGCGGGCCGCGCGCATGCCCCCTATTCGCGCTTCGCCGTCGGCGCGGCGGTCCTGCTAACCGATGGCCAGATCGTCGTCGGCGCCAATTTCGAGAATGCCAGCTATGGCCTCTCGCTCTGCGCCGAGACCGTGGCGCTTGCCACCGCCAGCAGCCAGGGTCGGCTGCGCGACGTCGTGGCGATCGCCGTGACCGGCGGCGCGCTCGAGGGGGACGGGTCCCTTCGCGGCGCAGTGGCGGTCACGCCCTGCGGACGATGCCGCCAGATCATCAACGAGGCCTCACAGCTCGGCGGCAGCGACATCGACATCTATTGCGCGTCGCCGGACGGCGGCGCATTTGCGCATTATCGGATCTCTGATCTGCTGCCGCACGCTTTCGGCCCGGCAGATCTCGACATCGACTAGCTCTTTACCAGTTCTCCGCGACGAGCCATTGAGCCGGATGGGAACGGCGTCGCGAAGACCGCCTGCGAAGCGGGTCCTCACCAGGCTTGGCCGCTTCGCAGGATTAGCTCGATCGAAAGGACCAAGGCGCGCAATGGCGATCATGTCGGATAAGTGGATACGCGAACAGGCCCGGTCGCACGGCATGATCGAGCCCTTCGTCGAAGCGCAGCGCCGGGACGGCTGCATCAGCTACGGCCTTTCCTCCTATGGCTACGACGCGCGCGTGGCGCCCGAGTTCAAGATCTTCACCAATGTCGATTCGGCGACGGTGGACCCCAAGAACTTCGCGTCGAACAGCTTCGTCGATCGCGAGACCGAAATCTGCATCATCCCGCCGAACAGCTTTGCGCTCGCCCGCACCGTCGAATATTTCCGCGTGCCGCGGGACGTCCTCGTCATCTGCCTCGGCAAGTCCACCTATGCCCGTTGCGGGATCATCGTGAATGTGACCCCGCTCGAGCCGGGCTGGGAAGGCCATGTCACCCTCGAATTCTCGAACACGACCCCGCTGCCGGCCAAGATTTACGCCAATGAAGGCGCCTGCCAGTTCCTGTTCCTCCAGGGCAACGAGCCCTGCGAAACCAGCTATGCCGACCGCGCCGGCAAATATATGGGCCAACAGGGCGTCACGCTGCCGAAGCTGTGACCTTCGCCGCTCGTCGTTCGGCGGCACGACCCGACTAGGTCACCCTGTTGAGCCCCGCTCGCTTGAGGTGTAGCATTTGAACGGTAACACCTAAAACAAGCAGCGGTTTTGCACGTCGGCAGCAATAGTCGCGTGGCGGATCCCGAGGAGAGCATCTGATGGCGGTCACGATCGAACCCGTCAAAGGGACATTCGTGCGTCGAGTCACGGATATCGATCTCGACAAAGAGATATCCGATGAAGACAGAGCCCTGATCCTCAAGGCATGGATTGAAGCGGGCGTGCTGATATTTCCTGGCCTTGGTAAGTCGAACGAAGCACTCTTCAAGTTAAGCTGCTGCTTCGGCGAACTGGAAATCGCTCCCACGAAGAGTCTGCTTGCGAGCGATAACCCCTACCTGCTGGACCTGTCGTATAATCCCGACAGGAATTCTACGATAAGCGACTTTTATGTCGAGCTGAATGGCGAGCAGCGAGCCGGCTACCTCGGATGGCACTGGGATATGTCCTATACCCCGGGCACCGTTCGCGGTGCCGTGTTGCGGATGGTCGAAACCCCCGAGCGTGGCGGTGAGACGGGGTTCATCGATGCGGTTGGTGCTTATGAACGATTGCCCGCCGCCCTGAAGCAGAGGCTCGAAGGCCTGGAAGTCGTCTATCTCAGCAAGCCCGAGTGGAACCCGATCTGCTATGGCGCCGGCGTGGTGAAGAAGGAGCCTCCGCCTGAGCGGCTGGCCCTGGAGGGGGACACGAAACGTACGAAATTCCCTCCAACGGTCCACCCCATGGTCATCACGCAGCGGGAAACCGGGCGCAAGATACTCAAGCTCTCGCCGATGTTGTGCGGCTATGTCCTCGGCTGGGACCAACAATCCAGCCAAGCCCTGTTCGAGGAGATCGCGGGCTACCTCCTCGATGAGCGTTACGCCTATTTCCACCATTGGCGGGTCAATGATCTGGTCGCCTGGGACAATTGGCGCACGATCCACACGGCATGCGGAGTACCGCCGCATATGCGCAGGATGGTCGTGCGCACGACCATCCTGGATGAGTATAAGCTAGGGCGCCTGCTGGAACCCGTGTGAGTAATGTCTGAACTGGAGGATCGCCTTCCGGCCGGTCGCGCAATTTTGCGCATCTAGGTGGCGAGGGCGGTTTTACCGCGCGCCGGTATGTTGCGGGTTCAGAGATGTAAACCCACCCGTGCGAAGCTCTCCTAGACCTTGATTCAGCTTCTCGGCGGAAGCGCAGGGCGCTTCCACTTCAAACCATCTGGCTCTAGCGCCGCCCGCCCTTGTGCCGGATGTTCGCGGGACGCCCCCGCCGGCCGATCATCGGTCGGCGCTTGCCATCGCGACGGAATCCGCCCCTGACCGGCAGATGGTTCGCGCCCTGTTCGAGCTCGAAGCGTAGCGCGCCGTTGATCGGGTCGGCCTCGACGAGGCGGAGCTTGAGGCGCATGCCCGAAGCATAGCTGTCACCGCTCTCCTCGCCGATCAGTGCCTGGGCTGCCTCGTCGTAGCGAAAGCGTTCGGCGCCCAGTGTGGAGACCGGCACGAGGCCGTCGCCGCCCAGGCCCTCGACCGTCGCGAAGAAGCCGAAGGGCTGCACCCCGGTGATCCGCGTGTCGAGCAACTCTCCGACTCGTGTCGAAAGATAGGCGGCCACATAGCGGTCGATCGTCTCGCGCTCCGCCTCCATGGCGCGACGCTCAGCCTTGCTGATCAGTTCGCCGATCGCGGCCATCCGCTCGGCCTCTTCCGACGTCAACGCCGTCCTGGGCGCGATGTCTGTCGACCGGCCGGGCCCGTTAAGCTTCGGCTTGCCTGCCTCCAGGCCATAGGCGCCGACCAGCGATCGATGGACGACGAGGTCCGAATAGCGCCGGATGGGGCTGGTAAAATGCGCATAGCTGCCGAGCGCGAGGCCGAAATGGCCGGTGTTGGCCGGCGCATAATAGGCCTGGGTCTGGCTGCGCAGCACCTGCTCCATGATCTGGGGCCTGATCGCGTCGTCGGTGACCTTCGCGAGGATGCGGTTGAACGTCGCCGGCCGCACCACCTGACCGAGCGCGAACTCGATGCCGAAGGTCGCGAGATAGTCCTTGAGCGTGACCAGCTTCTCCCGGCTCGGCGGCTCGTGATCGCGATACATGACAGGCGCCTTCTTCGCCTCAAGCGCCTTGGCGGCGGCGACGTTGGCAGCGATCATATAATCCTCGACCAGCCGATGGGCATCGAGCCGCTCGCGCGGCGCAACCGAGAGGATGCGCCCTTTCTCATCGAGCACGACCCGCCGTTCTGGCAGATCGAGATCGAGCGGCTCGCGCTTGTCGCGCGCGGCTGCAAGCGCCTTCCAGCAGGCCCAGAGCGGCGCGAGCGCGGCGGCGGTTAGGGTCCTGTCCCATTGGCCATCGACGGCTGTACCGTCGATCGCGGCCTGCGCATCCTCATAGGCGATGTTCGCCGCGACCCGGATCACCGCGCGGGTGAAACGCCAGCCGGCAAGGGTGCCATCGGATTTGATCGTGAGATGGCAGGCCATCGCGGCGCGATCCTGTCCCGCCTTCAGCGAGCATATCTCGGCCGACAGCGCCTCGGGCAGCATCGGCACCACCCGATCGGGAAAATAGACGCTATTGCCACGCTTCCTCGCCTCGCGGTCGAGCGCCGAGCCGGGTCGGACATAGAAGGCGACATCCGCGATCGCGACGACCGCCTTGAAACCGCCCGCATTGGCGGGATCGTCGTCGGGGCTGGCCCAGATCGCGTCATCATGATCGCGCGCGTCGGCCGGATCGATTGCGACGATCGGCAAGTCGCGCAGATCTTCACGCCCTTCTCCGAAGTCCAGCCGGGATACGAGTTCCGCTTCCTCAATCACGGCGTCGGGCATGGCGTCGGGGATACCGAATTTGTGAATCGCGACCAGGCTGAAAGCGCGCGGCGCGAACGGATCGCCCAGCCGTTCGGTCACCCGCGCGGTGATGCGCGGCGGCCGTCCGGACTTCTCGGCGAGCACGAGGTCGCCGGCATCGGCATCGCCGGCATCCGACACAAGCGTCTCGCGCTTCTCGCGCTTGTCGACCGGACGCAGCCATAGCCGGTCCCCGTCACGGTGCAGGACGCCGAGCATCAGTTCCTCGCCGCGGGCGAGCTTCTTCAGCACATGCGCGATCCATCCCCGGCCCGCCTCTTCGGTCCGCGCCAGGACGCGATCGCCCGGGCCCAATGCCGGACCCTTCCGTCCCCGCGCCTCCTTGACGCGCAATTGGGGCGGGGGGCCGTTCTCACCGTGCCAGCTTTCCGGGACGGCCAGCGCCACTCCCTCATCGGTGACGTCGGTGACGCGCAGGACGGTTACCTTGGGGATTCCACCCATCCTGTGGAAGGCGCGACCCCGCGCACTGTCGATCAGGCCCTCGTCGGCCATGTCCTTAAGCAATGCCTTGAGCGCGATCTTCTCCTGCCCGTGCAGACCGAAGGCCTTCGCGATCTCACGCTTTCCCGCCGGCACCTCGGATCGAGCGATGAAGTCGATGATCTGCTCGCGGCTCGGCAGGCCCTGGGGAAGTCGGTGCATCTTGTCCAGATAGGGCCACGAGGCCGGCAAGTCACGGCTTCGAAGAGGAGGAATTTGATCTTGGTCAACGCTAATGCGATTGATTTGCAGTAGGGACGACGGTAATCGACCATTTCAAGGAGTCGGCAGTGACGATGTACACGGCGATAAAGAGCGAGCCGGAGGCGGAGAGCAACGCGCTGTTCTTCGGAAAGCCGTGCGAGTCCGCTGATCAGTCGCTCGTCGAGACCCCGCAGTCCCGCACGGCCTATGGCGCGGCACGCAAGCCCAACTGGCCAGCGGTCGTGGCAATTGTCCTGCTCCACATCACCGGCTTCTACGCGCTGGTGAAGTTGGACATCGTCAGGCCCGCACCCCAGAAGAAGCCGATTGTCGTGGAGTTGATCGCGGAGGCGCCCGTTCCTCCCATCGAGCAGCCGAAGCCCGAACCGGTCAAGATCGAGAAGGCGCGACCGGTGGCCGTCAACCCGCCTCCGATCGTTCAGACACCGGCTGCGACCCCACCACCGATCATGGTCACGGCCACCCCGCCAACGATCGCGCCGGCCGTGACGGCACAGGCGCCAACGGCCGCGCCCGTTGCGGTGAGCGATCTGGAAGAGCGGCTGGTCGACTATCAGCTGCCGCGCTATCCGCTCGAATCGCGCCGGAAGAAGGAACATGGCACCCTCCTCGTCCGTCTGCTGATCGGCCGGGATGGCCGCGTAGCCGAAGCGTCGATCGCCCGCAGCTGCGGCTTTCCGAGGCTCGACGAGGCTTTTCTGCAAGCGGTGCGGAAGTGGCGGTGGCGTCCGGAGCTTCGCGACGGCGAACCGGTCGAGGTTCGCGGGGTCATGCCGTTCACCTGGAACATCGTTTGATTCTGCTATGCTGATCCAGATTCCGGGCGTGCTCGCGGGGGCCTCGCTCGACAGCGTTCTTGCTCTCCTGGCCGGTGCCGAGTGGGTCGACGGCAACGTGACCTCGGGTCATCAGGCCGCCCTCGTCAAGAGCAACCGACAATTGCCGGAGAACAGCGATGCGGCACAACGGGCGGGACAACTCGTCCTGGAGGCTCTCGGCCAGTCACCGCTGTTTTTCGCGGCGGCGCTTCCGCTCAGGGTCTTTCCGCCGCTCTTCAATCGCTACGGCGTGGGGGACGGCTTCGGGACGCATGTCGACAATGCTATCCGCGTCAAGCGCGGCAGCGAATTTCGCTTGCGGTCGGACCTGTCGGCGACGCTCTTCCTGAACGGGCGCGACGAATATGACGGCGGCGAGCTTGTTATAGAGGATCTGTTCGGCACCCACAGCGTCAAAGGTCAGGCCGGCGATTTGGTTGTTTACCCGGCCTCGAGTCTCCATCGGGTGACCCCGGTCACGCGCGGGGAGCGCATCGCGAGTTTCTTCTGGGTGCAGAGCATGGTGCGGGATGACGGCGAGCGACGAACATTGTTCGAGCTCGATACGACAATACAGGCGCTCGCGGCGGATCGCGGCCAGGACGATGCCTCGCTCGTCAAGCTGACCGGCATATACCACAATCTGCTCAGGCGATGGGCGGATAGCTGAGCGCGTTCGCTGGACGCACGATGCGGACGCTTCGTGAGGCGGAGATGCAGAGGCCGCGAACCCGGACAGGGTGTAGGCGCGCGCCGTCGACGGAAGACGTCAGGCCGCTGTACGCCCCCGCCGCGCCTTTTCGAGCTTCTTGAGTACCATGTCCCGCTTCAGCTTCGAGAGATGGTCGATGAAGAGAACCCCGTCGAGATGGTCCATCTCATGTTGGAGGCACGTCGCCAGCAGGCCTTCAAGTCGCGCCTCGTGCTTCTCACCCGCCTGGTCAAGCCAGCGCGCGTGGATCGCAGCGGGACGCTCGATCTCCGCATATTGATCGGGAACCGACAGGCACCCCTCATTATAGAGCGATCGTTCCTCCGACGGATCGAACAACTCCGGATTGATGAACACGAGCGGCCGCTTGATCGGCCGCCCCTCGTCGTCCTCATCCTCCTGCAGGTCGATGACGAGCACACGTTGCGGGACCCCGACCTGGATGGCCGCGAGCCCGATGCCGGGCGCGGCATACATCGTTTCGAACATATCCGCGATCAGCAGGCGCAGTTCGTCGTCTACCGTCTCGACGGGTGCGGACTTGGTACGGAGCCGCGGATCGGGCGCCTCTAGGATCGGACGTGTCGCCATGGCCTTGAGCTAAGTAGTCCGGCTCGCGTCGTCAAGGACGCGGGCCGGACCATGGCCCGATCAATCGGCGGCGATCGCCGCGCCGATCGCGATACCGGCGAGCGCGCCGAGGGCGATGTCGCCGCCGTCACGATCGCGGTAATAATAACGATAGCGGGGATAGCCATATCCATAGCCATAATAGCGCGGGGCATAATAATCGCGCGGACCATAATAGCCGCGATCCCCGCGCCGATATCCGTCGCCGCGCCAGTGGCGGTCCCCTCGCCAATCGCGGTCGCCTCGCCAGTGACGGTCACCACGATAGTTATCCCAGCGATCGCCACGATCCCAGCGGCCGTCGCGCCGAGCATCGGCCGGAGCGACGGCGACGACCGCGCTGCCCAGCACGAGCGCCGCGGCCATTTTCGTCCACAGTTTCTTCATATCACACTCCTCAGCGGAGAGTCTGTCGCGGCAGAGGAGCGTGTCCCATTCCGCCGCTCAGCCTCTCTCATTGGTCGAAACCGAGCTGGAGTCGGTGAACGGGCAACGATAAGCGCGCTTGGCTGAACGAGAGCCGAACGCCCCCCGGCCGGTCAACCGAGCGGCCGGCGCGCCCTGAGCGCCTGCGCAAGGGTGCCTTCGTCGAGATAGTCGAGTTCGCCGCCCACCGGCAGGCCATGGGCGAGTTGGGTCAGCCGCACCGGCATATTCTCGAGCCGGTCGGCGATATAATGGGCGGTCGTCTGGCCTTCCAGGGTTGCGTTCATCGCCAGTACGACCTCGTCGATGCCGCCGCCGCCGATGCGGCCGACGAGCAGATCGATCGACAGGTCTTCGGGTCTCACCCCATCGATCGCAGAGAGCCGGCCGCCGAGGACATGATAGCGGCCCGGAAACAGCCGGGAGCGATCCAGCGCCCACAGATCGGGGATTTCCTCGACCACGCACAGCATCCTCGCATCGCGCCGCGGGTCGCTGCAGATTCCGCAAGGATCGCTGGTATCGATATTGCCGCAAATATGGCAGCTCGTCAGTTTCGCGTTGACCGCCTCGAGCGCGCGCAACAGCGGCTCCATCGCGGCTTCGCGCCTCTTGAGGAGGTGGAGGACAGCGCGGCGAGCGGAGCGCGGCCCGAGACCGGGCAGCCGGGCGAGAACCTGTGTCAGCGCGTCGATTTCGGGAGAGGCCATGATGCCGGGAACGATATGGGCTTGCATCATCGCCTGGCAAGCGTTTCAGAGGAGCCATGCGGATCGCCTTCATGGGAACCCCGGACTTCGCCGTGCCGACGCTGGAGGCGCTGGTCACGGCCGGGCACGACGTCGCCGCCGTCTATTGTCAGCCACCACGCCCGGCAGGACGGGGCAAGATGCTGATGCCGACGCCGGTTCATGCCCGCGCCGAGGCGCTCGGCTTGCCCGTTCGGCACCCGGTATCGCTGCGCGATTCCACCGAACAGGCGGCTTTCGCGGCGCTCGACCTCGATATTGCGGTGGTCGCCGCTTATGGCCTGATCCTGCCGCCGGCAATCCTGGAGGCGCCCCGCCGCGGCTGCCTCAACGTCCATGCCTCGCTTCTGCCGCGCTGGCGCGGCGCGGCGCCGATCCAGCGCGCGATACTCGAGGGCGACTTCGTCACGGGCGTCACGATCATGCGGATGGAAAAGGGCCTCGACACCGGGCCGATGCTGGCGACGGCGGACACCCCGGTCGATCGCAAGACCGCCGGCGATCTTACCGCCGAACTGGCGCGATCGGGCGCCGCTTTAATGGCCAAGGTGCTTGCCGGGCTCGACGGCTATGTTGCCCGTCCTCAGCCCGAAAGCGGGGTGACCTATGCCCGCAAGATCGACAAGACCGAGGCCCGCATCGATTTCCGCCGTGCCGCAGGCCAGGTCGACCGGCAGATACGCGCCTTCAATCCCGCCCCAGGGGCATGGTTCGAACATGGCGGCGAGCGCATCCGCATCCTCGCCTGTGATCTTGTCGACACGGCGGGCCTCGGCGCGCCGGGCGAGGTGCTCGACGAGCAGTTGACGATCGAATGCCTCGCCGGCGCGATCCGTCCGACCCGGGTCCAGCGCGCCGGCCGGGCGGCGATGACCACGAGCGAACTGCTGCGCGGCTTCGCCATCGCGCCCGGCACCCATCTTGTATGACCCGCTATCGTCTGACGGTCGAATTTGACGGTCGTCCCTTCATGGGGTGGCAACGCCAGGCACATGGTCCCAGCGTCCAGCAGGCGATCGAAGAAGCGGTGACGCTCGTCACGGGCGAGGCGGCGGTCCTCCACGCCGCCGGCCGCACCGATGCCGGCGTCCATGCCCGCGCCATGACCGCGCATGTCGACATTGCGCGGCCAATCACGCCGTTTCGGCTGATGGAGGCGCTCAACGCCAGGCTGCGCCCGCAGCCTGTGGCTATTCTCGCCTGCGAGACGGTGCCCGAGGACTGGCACGCCCGCTTCTCCTGCACTGGTCGCCGCTACAGCTACCGGATCGTCAACCGACGAGCGCCGTTGACCTTCGACAAGGGGCTGGCCTGGCAGGTGGCGAAGCCGCTCGACGCCCAAGCGATGCACGGCGCGGCACAGATCCTCGTCGGAAAGCATGATTTCACCACCTTCCGCTCGGCGCATTGCCAGGCCGAGAGCCCGGTCAAGACGCTCGACCGGCTCGGTGTCCGCCGCATCGGCGATATGATCGAGATCGAAGCCGCCGCGCGCTCCTTCCTTCACCACCAGGTTCGCTCGATGGTCGGCTGCCTGATGCTCGTCGGCCGCGGCGACTGGACAGCGGAAGACCTCGCCGCGGCGCTCGCCGCGAGTGACCGCGCGCGGCTCGGCCTCAACGCGCCGCCCGATGGTCTTTTCTTCGTCGAGGCGAAATACGCCATTTAATCCACAAGTCGAAATGGCTGCATCTTCATTTGCGCTCGGTGAAGAGGGCCCTATTGTCATGGCAAAACGGGGCTTGGCTATGAAAACTGCTTTCCTTGCGGCAACGGTTGCGGCGTTCTTTTGGTATGTGCCGCTCGACATGGCGAGGGCTGCCGATCCGACCGATGTCGAGCTCCTGAAAATCCCGTTCGCTCCGCCGGTCGGGCAGGATCTCAAATATGATGTCACCACGACGAAGGTCCAGCCGAACCGAAATACGGTGAGCCGAACCAAACAGGCTCTGCGCTTCGACCATATCGGCGGCGCCTATTATCTGACGGTCACGATCCTCAGGATGGAAAAGGACGGGACAGCGGTGGATCTCACGACTCCGGCGGGCATGTTGAGCCTTCCTGCCGAAATCAGGCCCTTTTTGCAGCCGGTGACGCTTGAGCTCGATAGCGATGGAGCATTTATCCGCGTAAGGGACTGGACCAGATTTCAGCAGGCGTTGACGGCGCTGCCCGATTTGATCTCGAAGGCGGATAATCCCTCGGATGCCGCACAGGCAAAGGCGATTGGGAATCGCGTGATCGCTCCCTATATGCGAATGACGGCAGAGCAGGCGCCGGCGGCGATACTGAAGGGTTGGCCGGCAGTATTTGGTTTCGGCGGTTTGGAACTCGAGGCCGGGGCGGAGTATGAAGGCGAAGAGCAAATGCCGTCTCCGCTACTTCCCGTGAGCATGACTGTGAGGCAGCGCTTTTCGCTCGCGCGCAATGAGTCCGACGGGACATTAGGCTTCCATAAGCTCAGCACACCGGACCCGGAAAAGTTGCGGGCCGCTGCCGTCGGCTTCGTCAGCAGCCTGGGAGACGGCGCCGACGCGGCGTACCGCGCGAATGTCGAAAAGGCAGCAGCGATGATGGAAACCATGAAAGTGGACGACCGTTTGGATGCGTTTTTCGACCCCTCCACCGGACTGGTCCAGCGCGCGACGATCGAGCGCCGCGTCTCGTTCGGCGATGCGGGACAGGGAGGCGAGACTATCACGATCTCAAGGTCGAAAGACTGAGGACGCTAATGATGGCGGCCGTTATTTATGGCCGCTCCATCAGTCCGTTTAGAAGTTGTTAGGCCGGATCGACGAGAATGGAATCGATGGGAGATCGATCCATGGGTTTCACTGCCAGCCTTCTCGTCCACAACGGCGCCGACGCCCGGCAAAGCGAGCGGCGCGCGATCGACAGCCTGAGCACCTTGCGGGCGCACAGCCTTGCCGCGGATGTCCATGTTACCGATCTCAGCCGCACGGGCTGCGCGATCGTCAGCTTGGCCGATCTGCCGCTGGGCACCGAGATCAGCATCGGGCTGGTGGGTTTCGGCGCCTTCGACGCCCGGATCGTCCGACGCAGCGGCGAAACCTATGGCTGCGAATTTATCGAACCGATATCGGCCGACATCGTGGCCAACGCCTTCACCGCCAGCAACGTGATCGCGACGCCCATCGCTCCGATGTCTGAAGAAGCCGCGCACGCCCCCGCCCAACCGGAGGCCCAGCGGTGGTCACCCGCGATCAGGATGATGCTCGTGGTCGGCAGCTCGGCCGCGCTGTGGTACGGCATTGTCAGCCTGGCGGTCAGCGCTTCGGCCTGATCGACGCGGGCGCCGGCAAGGACGCCGGCGCAATCTGCAGACCGAGAAAGCTCAACGCCTCGTCGATCGGGATGAAGAGGTTGAGCATCGGAGCGCCTTCAAAGCCAATGTCGGTCAGTCCGACCACCTGACCTTTCGCATCGACGATCGGCCCACCGCTGTTGCCGTGGGTGACGCCTACGTCGCTCTGGATGAAATTGAAGCCCTCATAGACGCGCTTCGCCGAGACGATACCTCGGGTCACGGTGCCTTGGAATTGCTGATCGGCGGGCGCCCCGACAGCATAGATTTCTTCTCCGACGGTGACCGGCGTGCCACGAAGGGGCAGCGGGCGGCGGCCCCTGGCGTCGGTCTTGATCAAGGCCACATCCCGCGCCGCGTCGGTGCGGACGACTTCGCCGAGGACCTCGCTCCCGTCCGACCAGCGCACTTTGACATAGCTCGCGCTGCCGACGACATGGTGATTGGTCAGGACATACCCCTCGGGACTGACCAGGAAGCCGCTGCCGTGGCCGCCTCCAGCGAAGACCAGCACGGTTGAGGTGACGACGTCGTCGAGCTTTACCGTCGCAGGCGGCAAGGTCCGGATTTGAAGCGGCACGAGATTAGGCGGCGGCGTTCTCGCCACCGAACCGTCCGCGGTGGCGGCACTGAAGGACTGGCGGAATTCAGCGCTGCGTGCAAGTTGCTGGACTGCGTCGGCAAACGCTTGCTGCACCAGCAAATAGGCGCCGCCGCTGCGGCTCTTCGACCATTGAGCGCTGCCGGTAACCTTGAGCGTCGCCACAACCTTCCGCTCCAGCGGAGAATATATCTGCCATTCGACATCGACCGACGCCGAGCCCCGCGACAGATCATCGCCCGAGAAGGGAACAAGAAACGTCGGGAAGCAAGCTTTCATGTCGATCCTGTTGATCGCCGCTCCGACCAGCATATCCACGGAATTCCCATTTTGATCTTCGAACAGCCTGCCCGGGTCGCCAGGTACCGTAAAACCCTCGCGTTTCATCTCGTCACGAAAAACCGACTCGAACTCCTCGTCACGCAGTTCCTGTTTCCCGGATCTCCAGGTCAATTCCTCCGGCAAAAGACACAATCCCGATCCGAAGGAACCAATCCTGTCTCCCCGATTGAGATTAACGACGAGCTTGGCCAGTCTCACCGATCCCATTGGCTGAAACGATTTGGCTGGCACGGGCACAGCGAGCGCTTGACCCACGACGGGGCTGGCTAAAGCCAACGCGATTACAAAACCCAAAACCTTCATTCCGCCACCCCCTATTGCCGTGGTCCACGGTTTACCCGCCGGCAGCAAGTGGAGAATCGTTCATTGTGGAAGCACAGGTTGGAGACTATCCGCCAGCTCCAGCGCCTCATGGATGCACGCATCGGAATTGGCATAGCTCCAACCGCCGAACCTGCCGATCGTGAAGATGCCGTGCCCCGCGAGCCAGGCGCGCGCCGTAGCGACGATCGCGGCCCGTTCGGCCGTCGGCACCGGATAGGCGAGTGGCACGTCGATCGTCCGCGCTTCGATCGCCGCCCTGTCGCCGGCGATCAGTCGGTTGGTGGCGAGCCAGTCGATCATCGTCCGTTCGAGCTCCGCGTCCGCCGGCGCCGGCTTGAACGGCGACCAGGAGACCTCGCACATCACGGCCTCGCGGGGCCGCCGGCGCAGCGCTGCCGATGAGCGGTGATTGAAGGCGATTTTGTGCGCCGCGATGCCTGGGGCGGGCAAATAGAGGCGTTGCGGCCGTTCGCCGGGCGCCCGGTCAGCCGCGATCATCACCACCTTCAGCGAAACATGTTCGAGCCGGGACGCAGCATTGACCAGTTCGGACGGGCAGTCGGCTATGCAGGCGAGAAGCGCGGGGAGCGGCATCGTCGAAACGAGGTGGTCCCAGGCGAAGCGCCGCCCGGTGGCGGTCCGCACCCGCCGCTCCGCGAGGTCGATCGCGACCACCCGCTCACGAAATTGGATCGGCCCGGCACGCTGCGCCATGGCGCGGAATATCTCGACAAATCCCCCCTGGGCCGGGTAGCCGACGCGACTGTCGGCGGCGAGCGGCGCCCGCCCGGCGGCGGTCGGCGGTTGCGCGCCGGCGATCCGTTCGCCGACCCACTCGCAGCTCATCCGGCGCAGATCGCGCGCCCATAGCTTTTCGTTGTACGGCCGCATGAAGTGCCGAGCGATCCCCGCCCCGAACCGGGCTTCGATCCATGCTCCGAAATTGTCGGGCGCTCGATCGGCCGTGCCGCTCGGCCCCGCTCGGCATTCGGCGACGATCCGGGCGTCGGCGATCTGGTCCACACGGTCCTGAAACGGATAGTCGATCAGCTGTCCGTCCAGCGCGATCCGCGCATCCCGCTGCTGCTCTTCCCAATTCTCCGCCATCAACCCGCCGACGAGCGCCGCCACCTCGGCATGCGGTGTGTGGAAGCTGTGCCCGCCAATGTCGAACAACGCGCCGCCAAATTCGATCGATCGGCACAGGCCACCCACCTCCCCCGCCTGCTCGATGATCAGCGACGGCCCGCCATGGCTGGCGGCCAGCGCCAGTCCCGCCGGTCCTGCCCCGATGATGATGAGCCTCCCATCGGCTCTCTCAGACACGAAGCTTGTCCAATATCGGCCGCCACGCATCGCCGATGGTCAGCCGCTCCCCGTCCCATCTGAAATTGGTCAGAAGCTCGACCCCGCGATTGAACTGCTGATAGTCATGCGCGACGAGCAGCATCGGCGGCGGGCTCGCCAGATATTTATACGGGCCGGCGGCATAGGCATGGGGATGTTCGGGTCCCTCGCGATGGAGCAACAGCATCACGCCGCCGCCGAAGCAGGCGAGCAGATGCGCGCCGCCGCCCTGGACCGCGATCGACAGCCAGCATTTGGCGAGGATCTGGAGCTTGGCGAGGTTGTAGGGCACGCGCGCCTGAGCAACATAGTCTTCGAGGACGATCACCTCCGGAAAGCGCCGGGCGATGGCAAGGTCCGGATAATCGCAGTCATGATTATGGTCGGCCGTATAATCTCCGCCGCCCATCCGCCGCGGCCTGCTATAGACGATGTCGAACCGTCTGCCGGCGAGCGCGAAGATTTCCTGCAGCGCATAGAGCGGCATATAATTGATCGGCCCGCTGTTCCACTCGACGCAGAATTTGTTCTGGATGAACAGCAGCGGCCGTTCGAAGCGCCGTCCCTCGTTACGATAGCGGGCGCGATAATCGGGCATTACGTGCCAGCTCTGCCGCGTCGCCGTATAGCTGTTGCTGCTGGGCCAGTCGCGTTGCTGCGGTGGCAGCCAGTACCGCTCTCCCGTCTTCTCGTCATATTCGCCGTCATCGAGGAAGAAATAATAGGGCCGCATCCCGCGATAGGTGACGACGCGGCGGCCGGCAAGCAGCCCTTCCCGCTTCAGCCAGTGGACGAAGGGTATGAAGGTCGTGATCTCGTTGCCGAACTCGCCGCGATATTCGACCGTGCCGGTCGCTTTCAGCCGCGCCAGCGCCCCCTCCAGCAGCGCCAGATCGCCAACTGCGCTCCTCGCCGCTTCGTCACCGCCCACCGTCATTGCGATTTGGTCAATATCCGGCGCAGCATCGGCGCGAAGTCGGCCAGCGTCAGCGATCGATAGTGCGGATCGAAGGCGCGCTGGTCGTAAAGCGCGCAGAATTCCGCCGTGTGATCGAAATGGGGATGGCCGCGGAACCGTTCGCGCCCATTTCGGTCGCCACCGAAGAAATGGTTGAAATAATAGCTCTGGAAAATCGCATGGTGGCGGATCATCCACAGGTTGCGCTCGGATATGAAAGGCGCCAGCACCACCGCCGCATATTCGGCATGATGGGTCGGGGCGAGGACATCGCCAATGTCGTGGAGCAGCGCACAGACGACATATTCCTCGTCGCGTCCGTCGCGCAGCGCGCGCGTCGCGGTCTGCAGGCTATGTTCGAGCCGGTCGACCGCCATGCCGTGGCGATCATCGGCAAGCATCTCGAGATGGACCAGCATCCGTTCGGGGATCTGTTCGGCATAGGCCCGGTCGCCACGGGCGATCTCCGCCCACTGCGCCTGGGTGCCGTCGCTCATGGCGTGAAACTTGCCGCCCGTCACAGCCATGGCGTCCCTACCAGAACCCCGTCCCCCACGGCGATGATCCTGTGGTCGGGGCACAGGCCTGTCAAGCGGGTGGTAAAAACCCTCTCTCGCCGCTGGAGTAATGGGCTTATGGTATTCTACCTTCACCTGCGTTCATTATCCGGCCGGAGCGTGGAACATAAAGAGAACATTACGTCCCTACATTGCAAGGACGAAGGTGCGATCCGACATTTACCCGCGTCCCGCCCCGAACAGCCTGCCGAGCGAGCGGTCCAGCATCAGCAACTGCCACAATAATCGCCCGTGATCGCTGCGCCCGCTCTGATGCGCGGTGACGATCGCCTCCAGCGCGCCGGCATCGAACCAGCCGCTTTCTGCGAGGGCGGACCCGTGCGGGATGCGGCGGGCTTCCTCGGCCAGCGGCCCGCGGAACCAGGCGCTGATCGGGACGACGAAGCCCATCTTCTTCCGGAAGAGGATATCGTCGGGCAAATAGCGGCGCATGGCCTGCTTCATCAGCCATTTGCCGGTCGATCCGCGCGCGCGCATCGACAGCGGCAGGCGCGCGGCCAGTTCCACCAGCCGATAGTCGAGCAGCGGCTCGCGCACCTCCAGCCCGACCGCCATGCTCGCCCGGTCGACCTTGGTGAGGATGTCGCCGGGCAGCCAGATCTTCAGGTCGGCATATTGAGCGCGGTCGAGCCCGTCGCGGGCCGGCGCCGCCCGCATCGCCGCGATATAGCGGTCCTCGGCGCGATGGCCCTGGAGCTCGCGCCGCGCCGCGTCGGTCAGGATGCGCCGCCGCAGATTCGGCGGCGTCACGCCGACCGCATGGGCATAGGCCTCCTCGCTCGACCGGCCGAGCTCCTGGAACGTGGCCTTCGCGCGCAGCATCTGCGGCGCCCGATCGAGCTTCGGATAGATCTGGCCGAGCATGCCGAACAGGCCCTGGCGGACGGGGCCCGGTATCCAGCGGCGGACGCGCTCCTCCATGGCGAAGAAGGTCAGTCGCCTGTAGCCGGCGAACGCCTCGTCGGCGCCGTCGCCCGACAGCGCGACCTTCACCGTCTCGCGCGCCAGCTCGGACACGCGGTAGGTCGGCAGCGCCGAAGCATCGGCGAAAGGCTCGTCGAAAGCGGTGACGAGCGTATCGATCAGCCCATAGTCGTCGGCCGATACGACGCGCGTGCGATGATCGGTGGCGAAGCGCGCGGCGACAGCGGCGGCGTGCTCCGACTCGTCATAGTCCCGGTGGTCGAAGCCGATCGTGCAGGTCTTGACCGCCTGTTTGCTCGCCTCGGCCATAAGCGCGACCACGGCCGAGCTGTCGACCCCGCCCGACAGGAAGGCACCGAGCGGGACGTCAGCGATCATCCGCGACCGGACCGCGAGACGCATTACCTCGGTCAGCCGATCGGCGAGCACCGCGGTCGAGCCGCGCTCGCGATCGGCGAAGCTCACGTCCCACCATTGGATCGGCGCCGGCAGCGGATGACCGCGCCTCAGCGTGAGATAATGGCCGGCTGGCAGCTTCCTCACCCCCGCGACGATGCTGCTGTCGTCAGGGACATAGCCAAAGGCCAGATAATCCTCGACCGCGCGGACATCGGGCACCCGCCGCAGCAGCGGATGGGCGAGCAGCGCCTTCAGCTCGGATCCGAAGACGATGCTGCCGTCCGACAGCTCGGCGTAGAACAGCGGCTTCACGCCCAGGCGGTCGCGCGCCAGGAACAGGCATTGGCGGTTCGCGTCGTGAATCGCGAAGGCGAACATGCCGCTCAGTCGCGACAGGCATTCGCTCCCCCAACGGCGCCACGCGTGAAGGATCACCTCGGTGTCGCTATGGCTGCGGAAGACGTGCCCTGCAGCTTCCAGCTCGCTCCGCACCTCGCGAAAATTGTAGATCTCGCCATTGAAGACGATCACGATCGCGCCATCGGCGCTCGCCATCGGTTGCGACCCGCCGGCCAGGTCGATGATCGACAGGCGGCGGTGTCCGAGGCCCACTCCCGGCGCCGTCCAGACGCCTTCGCCATCCGGACCGCGATGCGCGATCGTGTCGGCCATGGCGCGGACCCGCGCCGCCTCGACAGGCTTGGCGGTTTCGAGATGGTAGAGGCCGGTTATGCCGCACATCAGCTTTCATCCGGATTAGCTTACCTCGTCACCCCGGCCTCGAGCCGGGGGGAAGAGCTATAGCGCAGTGGGGTGCATTGATGCACCACACCTAACATTCATCGAGGTCCACCTCTCGCCGGAACGCAATGTGGTTTATGCGGATTGCCGATGTGCTGCGTTCCCGAAATCCGGCGAGCGATATGTATTCTAGGCCGCCTGCGATGATAGGCTGGGTCAAGTTAAGCAGCGCATCGAGCGAAAATGAGCCGAGATACTCTGATTGATTACCCTTCATTGTCAGAGTTTCGACACCGCGCGGTTGCTGAAAGGCTCTATCCGATTGCCGCAATTCCTCGGCAATGCCGGGACTTCCCAAGAGGGTGAAGGTGGTTGTCCTTCCGGCAGACCTCTTCGGCGCTAGGCAAGTCGTTACAATCTCGGTGTGGGCATGCTCGCTATATGCCCCGCGATCGAAGCGCGGGTTGCCGAGACCGAAACTGTAATCGGGACTCAATTTGGCTAATTCGGCCAATGCGGCACCTTACTCGCTGGTTGCCGATGCGCAATTCGTCTCTAAGTATGAACCTCAGTGGGGCGCGGTGGGGGAGACATACAAGGTGACTATTAGGCTGGATGGGCAGGTAACGGAGGGCACCAAAGGCAATCTCATAGAGGGTATTCGCTCCTCTCCTATGCCAGCAGCGGCAGTTGATGCCGTATTTTCGCAGACCTCCAACATCGCCGCTAATCTAATTGAAATTTACGAGAAAGATGTTGCTGCTGGCGAAGTCGGCTCGCAAAGTTCAGGAACAGCAACGGAAGCGCCGATCCTAGCGGCTAGCCCGCCTCGAGCCCTGATCTATGGACGCGTGCAGAGCGGCAAGACCGTGTCCATGATCCTTACGGCGGCCCTTTGTCTGGATAATGGCTTTCGGGTAGTAGTAGTCCTAACCACCGACAACGTCGCACTCGTGAAACAAACGGCGGGTCGCTTTAAAGATCTTTCCGGCCCGCGGGTTTTCGCAGGCGTGAAAGACGACGGAGCATACGGCTGGGAAGGGCAGATAGAAGACCTGAAAAAGGCGATCCCCAAAGATGGACTCGTTATCGTATGCGCAAAAAACTCGGTAAATTTACCTGAGGTTATCCGTTTTCTTTCTGACGTTAACGCGTCTGTATATCCTGTGTTGGTATTGGATGACGAAGCGGATGCTGCTACGCCCGATACCACGGTTGCAGCGCGCGCAACTGGAAGAGCAAATGCTCCGAAACAACCGAGCAAGATGTATCGGTTGGTGATTACGAACGATGACCCGGGAGAGCTTGGATTTTCGCTCGGGCAAATATTACCGCACTCTCTTTATGTTCAGGTAACGGCGACACCCTACGTTCTATTTCTACAACGCGAAGGGGAGCAATTGCGTCCTTCCGGTACATTCTTGCTAGAACCGGGGACCGGCTACACGGGCGGAGAAGCATATTTCGGCGCTTTCGATCCTGCTAAATTGGAAGCAGCACCATCACCACCAATCGTATTGGTGGACTCAAATGAAGGAGCGACGATAAGAAATGAAGCACCTGCCGGTTTAATGAAATCAATCGATTTCTTTGTGCTGTCCGCCTGTTCTCTGTCCATCCGAAAGAATGGTTGGCCGGTCGAAGGTTTTAAGCACCTCTCGCATACAAGCCATACCACCACTGAACACAAGATTGTTTCAGAGTATATCACCACTCATTTAAATAACATTCGAGATTATCTCTTTGATAACGGTGGAAATGCCGAAACCTATTTCGCCGATGCATATGCCGAACTTCAGCAGACGGTTGCCGATGCTCCCCCGCTTCCGGACCTCCTCACAATATGTCGTAAAGGCATCCAAAATGTAGAGGTTTGTCGGATCAACTCTAAGGTCAAACCTCCAACCTATGGCCCCCGCCTCAATTTTCTAATCGGCGGAAACATTCTCGGCAGAGGGCTAACGATCGGCGATCTGCTCGTCACATACTACATACGGGAGGCTAAGGTTTCCCAGATGGATACGGTTTGGCAGCACGCCCGCATGTTTGGGTATCGGCAATCATATTTGGACCACACCCGCGTATATCTTCCGCGACAATTGGCCACGCGCTTTAGCGAGCTTCATCAAGGCGAAGAGCTACTACGTCGCGCTGTGAACGGTGGCGATCCAGAGACGGTTCTAATTAGACTCCCAGGGTCATCTCGCGCCACTCGACCTAACGCGCTCGATCCGAACGCGATCCGCGGTATCGCCGCAGGCCGAAGGCAGGTGAATCCAGAACGTTGGGCCGTTGACCAAAAAGCGGCTAGCGGAGTGCTTGGCATTCTCCAGAGCGCTGGCGTTAGCTTGCCGGAGGCCGCAAACCGCGAGGATCGCGGCAGTTTCGTTTCGCTCAGCCAATGCATTCAGTTGGTCAAAGCCGTCGCAACTCCGAAGGACGACATCTGGGACTCCGATGTGATTGCCGCGCTCTTCACTTCTTTCGAGGCGGCAGAGAAAGACGGGGTTTTCGTATATGTTAGAAAACTCGACCCTCAGGCGGCAGATGCTCGCACACGAGGCCGCTTAGCTGGTCAAGAAATTGATGCTATTCGCGCAAAATCGCCTAAGGTTCCTGCGCTAGCCCTATTGTATATCCGTGACTTTTCGTCGCCCGAAGCTTGGTTCCCGACCGTCGTAATGCCAGCAAACAGTCCAGGGTTTGTTTTCAGCGGCGAGTAGCTGTCACACTATTCAGGTGTTCGCGAATGGACCGGGCGACGGCCTCGCCAAGGCGTGGGGGCACCGCATTGCCGATTTGACGCGCGAGCGTTACACCTGACGCTTCCTGCCCCTCTGGTACGAAATCGAAATCTGGCGGGAACGATTGAAGCATCGCGGCCTCGCGAATGGAGATAGCACGATCTTGGTCAGGGTGTCCGAAACGACCGTTGCCGATCCCAAGACACTGCGTAGTAATTACCGGAGAAGGCTCATCCCACGACATTCTACCGTATACGGCGCGGAATGATCTGCCACCTTCCCTCTTGTGGCAGGCTAACTGCAAGTCTTCGTCCCAATCCTTCCAACTGCCGCCTTCTCGAGTTGCCTTCAAACGCCGAAGATTCTTTTCGCCTACACCGCGTGACCTGTGGAGCCGGTCACTTGATGCCCACGTACCGGCCGCGATGGGCGGGAGCGAGGCGATAGTCTGTCGAACAGTAAGCGGCGTTTGAGCGTGGGTCGGCTTCGTCAGTTCGACCTTGCCGAACTGGGATGCAAACAAAACGAGCCGGGTGCGCCTCTGCGGAACACCGTAGTCTTGGGCGCGAACCTTGTAGTGGGTGACTGTGTACCCAGCACTCTCAAGGCGGCTCACAAAACTGTCGAATGCCGGGTGCTTCGTTACACGCACAACATTTTCCATCGAGACAACATCCGGCTCGACATTTTCAATCAGACGAGCAAATTCGTCCAAAAGTGCCCAGCGCTTATCAACATCTTCGCCCGATTCGTTCTGACGATATCGCCCAGTATACATTGAGAATGGCTGACAGGGTGCGCATCCGACGAGGATTCGTCTCGACCCGCGGGAATACAGCTTTTTCAACTCGGTCGGTGAAACTGCGGTAATGCTTTTTGCGATGAATGGCGCATTTATATTCGCCTCGTAAGCATGCCTGCATGAATCGTCGAGGTCGATACCGGCGCGAACGTTGAAGCCTTCAGCACGGAAACCGGCGCTTAAACCACCGATTCCGCAGAACAAATCGACAACTTCCGCCTTCATCGAGCGCCCCCTATCACGCTCTTTCTATCACGTTGACGAATAAGTCGATGGAAAATAGCCAGCTGGATGACGGGACAGCATGCTGCGCGACTGCAAACCGGGACCGGAGGACCGACAACCCTGATACACCCACGGGATCAGCATTTCCCAATTGTCGGCATGAACGGTGTAGAAGCGTATTGGCCCGTCGCAACTATTGGGTACATATGTCGGCGGACCGGGGAAGTTAACGCATTAGAAATCTATCATCTACGTGTGAATGGCGAGCGCGGGAACAGCTTCTGGAAGCCTACGAGCAGACGAGTATTTCGCGGAAGCCGTTGACGACGACCTTCATCGACGAGGGGTCCGTCGCTGCCGTGCTTCATGACGTTCGTTTCAGGTAAGATCACGCACTACGGCACGTTCCTTGCCGGAAACAAAACGGCGGAGGGGCGGAAGCGTATCAACATCGGTAAGTTTACAGTCTGCGGCCACCTATCCGGGCGGCGGAGATTATCGACGACGTGCCCCCATCAAAGTGGGTTGGCTGAGGTGCGCTCGCTGTGGTTGCGCCGTGCTCATTTGTTGCAAATAGCTCTTCCCCGGCCTTGAGCCGGGGTCCCGCTTCTTCCTTGACGTTGAAAGGCAGCGGGACCCCGGGTCAAGCCCGCGGGGTGATCATGACGTCTGCGATCCAACCATGGTATCGAGCACGGCCAGATGCGCGGGCCAGCTATAGCGCGCAACCATGTGAGCGCGCGCAACCTGCCCCATCGCGTCGCCCCGTGCAGGATCGGCGAGCAACTGGCTGACCGCATTGGCCATGTCATAGCCTTGCGCCACCAGGAGATGGCGGCCGTTTTCCGCATCGATGCCCTCGCTGGCCGCAGCGGAGACAACTACCGGACGCGCCATCGCCATCGCCTCGAGCACCTTGTTCTGCACCCCGCGCGCTATCTCCATCGGTGCCACGACCACCGCTGCCGCCGCGAGCCAGGGCCGGATATCGGGCACCTCGCCGGTGACGAGCACATTCTTCTGCCTCGCCAGATCGCGGACGGCCGGGGTGGGGTCGCGCCCGACGATCGCGAACAGCGCGGCCGGATGCTTGGCGCGGATCGCCGGAAAGGTGCGCAGCGCGAAGCGGCTGACCGCGTCGATATTGGGGCGGTAGTCCATCTGCCCGGTGAAGACGATCATCGGTTCGGCGCCTTCGACGCGGCGAAAGCGGGCGGGATCGAAGAAATCCGTATCGATGCCGTTCTCAAGCGCGCGCACCTGCCTCACGCCACGCCCGGCGCCCCTGCGGAACAACGCGGCCTCGGCTTCGCTCACGAAGAGGCTGACATCGGCCCGGCGCGCGACCTGAGCCTCATAGCGCGCCAGAAGACGGCCCTCACGGCGGTTCGCCCAGCCCGTCAGGCCCCGCCCGCCCTCGCCATAGGCCCGGAATTTCTCACTATCCACATCGACGAAATCCATGATGAACCGCCGTCCATCGCGATCGTCAGGGACGAATTGCGCCGTCTGGGCTGAATAGGCGAAGATCGTGTCGATTGGCCGCTGGTCGAGCAGTCGCTCGACGATGCGCGACATTCGCCGCGAGCCGAAGGCGGCGACCGAGGCCGCCCGCCCCGTGATCAGAGACTCGATCCCGGCGCGAAGGCGCGATCCGCGGCGAACTTGGACATGCAGCGAGGCAAGGTCCGGCGACAGCGCCTCGGCGGCGGCGCGATCGCGTTCATGGTCGACGAAGCCGACGACATGCGTCGGCTTCAGGGCCGCGAGATGGCGCAGGATATGGAAGCCGCGGATGCGGTCGCCGCGGTCGGGCGGATTGGGGATGCGATGCGCGAGGAACAATATCTCGCCCATCAGCCGAGGCCCCGCGCGATCCAGGGCCCGATCCGGTTTGCAATGCCGAGCGGCAGCTTCCGCCACAGCGCGACCTGAAGCTGGTAGCGAGGATCGGCGGGGTTGACGCTGCGCGGCCGCCAGCCGTCCGCGGTGCGCGTGGCGTAAGACAGCGGCTCGGCCTCGAAACCCCAGTTCTTCTTGAAGGCGAAGGCGCCGCTGCCGACCTTCGACCGGCCGAAGTCGAAGCTGGCGCAGCCTCGCCTGCGCGCATGTGCCATCAGCGCATAATACATCAGATCGTTGGCGCGCCATGCACGGGCATCATGCGATCCGCCGCCCCAATAGGGCATCACTGCGCCTTTATGGTAAAGGCTCAGCACGCTCGACAGGGGCCGGCCGCCCCGGCTTACCGTCAGGATGTCCGCATCCTCGCCGAATCCGTCCAGAACCGCATCGAAAAGGGCACGCGGAAAGACCGGCGTGCCGAGATTGCGGACGCTCTCGGCGTAGATCGCATAATGGGCGGCGCGGTCCTCCTCGGCTCGCCCTGTCCGCACTTCGAGCCCGAAGCCTAGTGATCGCCGCACCTCCGCGCGCTGCTTGCGCGGAATCGTCAGCAATTCCGCCTCGTCATTGGGCGCAAGCGGCCGGGCGAAGCCGGCATGAACGCGGCGTTCCACCTGCCAGCCCGTGGCCGAAGGCAGCCCGCCGCCACGCAGTTCGAGTGTCGGGCAACTCAACCGTTGGGCGAGGCGCCAGCCAGCTTCGGCCAGCGCGTCGACGATTGCCTGATCGTCGCCGATGGGTCCTCCTCCAACGGCGAAACCCGAGGATATCAGGGCCCGGCCGAATAGCGGAGAATGGATCTCGCTAAGCGGCATCACGCCGCTGAGCTGAGCGTCTTCCCCGGCCACCAGATACCAGCATCGCTGCCCGCACCCGCGCTCGATCGCGCGGAGCCAGGCGATGCGATGGAAGGCGGTGCCCTGGCGGTGGCGCGCGACATAGTCCTCGATCGCCGCCGCCGCGGGCGGATCTTCGAGCCTGGCGATCCTGACCCGCGCCATCGCTCCTACGCCGCCCTGCTCGCCTCGGCGGCGGCGGCATCGGCGACGCTCCCCCAGCGAAACTCCTCGATCAGCCGGTCGAGCTTGGCTTCCATCGCTCCGAGGCGCGAATAATGGCGCAGCTTCGATCGCAAGGGCGCGTTGCCGAGGCGCGGCTGTCCCGGATCGATTTCCCAGGGATGGAAATAGAAGATCGCCGGCCGGCCCTCGCGATTCACCTGACGGATCGCCCAGCGCGAGAAGCGATAAGGGAGCAGCCGGAAAAAGCCGCCCCCTCCCGCAGCCAGCAACTTGCCGCCGAATTTGGCGGTGGTGACCGGCAACTCGACCAGCGCGCTCTCCTTCACCGGCCGGAAGGCGAAACGCGGCGCGCCCGGCCAGCCATAATGGTCGTGCGAGATCGGTACCACGCTGGACGAATAGACATAGCCCTCCTCGGCCAATATCTCGTGCGCCCAGGGCGTGCGCCGGTCGATCGAGAAGCTCGGAGCGCGATAGCCCGCCACGCGCCGGCCGGTCAGATCCTCGATCAGAGCGCGGGTTCGGCCTATGTCGGCCCGAAACTGCCCAGGCGTCATCGTGAAAACACGCACATGGTCCCAGCCATGGCTTGCCACCTCATGACCCGCGGCGGCGATCCGGCGGATGAGGTCAGGATAACGTTCCGCCACCCAGCCGAGCGTGAAGAAGGTCGCATATACCCCATGGCGAGCGAACAGGGCGAGCACCGCGTCGCTGTTGCGTTCGACGCGCGACTGCAGGGTGTCCCAGTCCGCGCGTCTGACTGTCCGCTCGAAGGCTCCGACCTGGAACCAGTCCTCGATATCGACCGACAGGCCGTTGACGACCATCTGTCCTATGCTGCGCCCCGGCTCTCGCCGCCCTCGACCGCGAAGGTCGGATCGGTTTCGACCAGTTCGACCAGCAGCGCGAAGGTACGGCGCAGAATTTCCTCCTGCTCCGCAAGCCGCGCCTCAAGCTCGACGCAACGCGCTTCGGGATCGCGCGCCGGCGCCGGCTCAGGACGCTCGGCGACCGCGGCCTCGCTCTTTGCCGCCGGCGGAGGTTGCGCCTTCCCGTCATCCTCGGGTTCGACCGAAAATCGCGCATAGGACGTTGTCGGCGCGACCGGAGGCAAGCGCGGGGCAGGTGCAGGTACAGGATAGGGGTCCGGCTCTACCGTGTAACGCGCCGACGTCACCACCGGCCCCGATCGTGGCGCATGCTGCGCCGGGGCCAGGCCGTCATAGCGCGGCGGCTGCTCGATCGAGGGCGGCGGGATGTCGCTCGGGAGGGCGGCGAGCAGGCCATCCTCCGCGGCGGCGTCATCGCCCGAGGCCGGTACGTCGCGGGGAGGCGCCACGGCCGTCTCCCCGGCCGCCGTCAAGACCGGGACAACGCTCTCGGTCGCCAGATCGGCCGCCACTTCCTCGACGACTTCGCCATCGATTTCGCTCAGCCGCTCGATCGCGCCTTGCAGCATCACCCGTCCGGCCAGCATGTTGAGCCGGCGGGGAATGCCGCCCGAGAGCCGATAGAAGGCTTCATGCGCATCGGGCGTGAAGTGCGGCGTCCCTTTCCAGCCCGCGCAGGCGAGCCGGTGCATGACATAGGGCGCAGCTTCGTCCGGATTCATCGCAGTGAGATGGTGCGTGGCAATGATCCGCTGGCGGAGTTGCTCGAAGCGAGGCTGGGCCAGAGCCTGCCGGAACTCCGGCTGGCCGAGCAGGAATATTTGCAGCAATGCCTGGCCGTTCACCTGGAAGTTCGAGAGCATGCGCAGCTCTTCCAAAGCCGACGCCGGCAGGTTCTGGGCCTCGTCGACGATCAGCAGCGTCCGCCGGCCACTGCGCTTTTGGTCGTAGAGAAAGCGTTCGATACGAGCGAGCATCTGCCCCTTGGCGTCGACGTCGACCGCGATGCCCAGCGCGAACGCTACGACCTGCAAAATATCCTGGCCTTCGAGTTGAGTCGAAACGAGGTTGATGGCGGTAAGGCGGGAGCGGTCGATCGTCGCCATCAGCCGACCGACGAGCATCGTCTTGCCGGTGCCGGGATCGCCGGTGATGACGATGAAGCCTTCGCCCTGTGCCAGGCCATAGCCCAGATAGGTCATCGCCTTCCGGTGCGTCGCGCTTTCGAAATAGAAACGCGGATCCGGCGTGAGCTGGAACGGCCGATCGCTCAGGCCGTAGGGATCATGGTCCAAGCCAATCCTCCCGCGCGGTCATCTGCCTCAGAAATCATACCGGACACCCAGCTGAGCGCGCCCCTCCACATCGGCCGTGTCCCCATCCTCCTTCGAAGCGTCCACCGAAAACCGCGCCTGCGCCCTGAGACCGCGCCCGAAGGTCCTGTAATAGCTGGTACTGAACAGACCGGAAACGACATCCGATGTTCCGGCTTGTCCATTCTTAAACATATTGCCGTTGAAAGAAAAGCTGACCCCGGACTTGCTGTTCAGCCGCCCCGCAATTTCGAGACTTCCATAGAAACTCTGATCGACGACGCCATCGAGTGAGAAGAGGGTTCCCGGCACATCGATATAAGTGCGGTGCGAATAGCCGAGCGTGGTCGCGAGATTCCAGCGCCGCATCCGGTGGACGAACAGCAGGCTCGCCGCTCGTTCGCGATAAGTGTTGCCCGATGCCTGGCCGAGCGCGCCGCCCAGGCAGCGGCCTTCGCCGGCGGTCTTCCCGAACAGGCAATGCTGAAACGCACGACCCGGATCGACCGAACTATCGAGATCCAGATTGGTCGGGGCGTCGCTGAGCGCGCTCGAGACGTCCTGCGCGAAGCTCTGGATACGGTCGGTGACCGCGAGCGTGAGGCCGGTGCGCTCGCTGGGCCGCATTTGAATGAGCGCCGTCACGGAGAGATCGCCATAGCGCCGGCCCGCGCGGATTTCGGCGCGGGTGCGCCGCGACGGCCGCCAGACGACGCCCGCGTCGGCAATCAGCCCGGCAACGTCGTAGGTGAGGAAGCGCGGGCTCGCCGGGTCGGCGATGAAGCGGCCGTTGCGGGTGGTGACGGGCAGGCCGGTTCCCGGATCGACCAGGGCCGATCGCTGCGAGGTCGTCGTGCTCTCATAGCCGGCGCTGCCGACATAGGCGAGCGAACCGGTCAGCGGTATCGTGATCTCCCCGATGACGCTTTTCGACCGGAGATGCTGGGCTAGCGCGGTCGCGTTCTCGCGCCGGTACTGAGATGTTACCTTCCAGTCGAAGGGCAGCTCGCCGCGCTCCATCCCGATGATGAGTTGCGCTTCCTGATTGCGGGCGCTCTCGAAACGATTGGCGAGCGCCGTTCCGGACAGAACGGCGTCCTTGCTGTCGTTGGTCGTATAACTTTGGAGGTAGCTGGCGGCGAAATCCAGATCGCCGACATGATGAGCCAGCGCCGGCTGTACATAGATCGAATAGGTCTGGGCGAGATTTTTCGCGTTCGCGCCGTTGAACTGTGGCGCCGGCCCGGCGGGATCGACCCGGCTCCTCGTGGAGATCGCGCCCGCGTCGAGGGTCAGCCACTCGTCAACGAGCTTGGCCTCCATCCGCAAGAGGCCATCCTGCGCCACATTCTCGTCGACATCGCCCCACTCTCCGATGCGATAGGCGAGCCGATACGTGCCGGCCATCTGGAGGCGACGGTTGCTGAACCTCGCGGAAGCCGTCCCCGCGACCTCGGTGTAGATGGCGTCGTCGCCGCTGTCGCCCGAGAGCTGATCCTCGACAAACTGCTGGACCTCGGCCGACACGGCGAATTCCGGCCGCTCGGCGTGCGCTATGCCGCAAGGGCCGGCACCCAGTATGAGGGCCAGCCAGCTTCGGGCTGTGCGCGCGTTCATCGCGGTGCTTCGTAGCCGTAATAGCTACCGAAGCGGCGCGCGTTGGGCGCGAAGCGCGCCCCGTTCAGCAGCAGCTGAATCTCCTCGCATCCGCCGAGAAGCAGCACGGCGTCGCGGAGCTCGGCCTCGCCGGTTTTATCGGCGCGCACGACCAGCAGGACCTGGCCGACATGATAGGCGAGGACCGAAGCGGGTGACGCGGCCAGGGCCGGGGGGCTGTCGAACAAAATGATCCGGTTTGGCCTGTGCGCAAGCCGCTCGATGATCGCACGGGTGCGATCGGCCGCGATAAGCTCGGTCGCTTCGTTGGTGTATTTCCCCGACGGCAGGACCGAGAGATTGCCGATGTCGGTCTTTATCACCAGCGTCTCGACATCGATGTCGGTGTCGGCGAGCGCGTCCATCAGGCCGACCGGGCCGTCGATGCCCAATGTCGAAAGCACGGTGGGTTTGGCGAAATCGCCGTCGATCAACAGCACCTCGATGTCGCGCTCATTGGCCATCGAAAGGGCGAGGTTCACCGCACAGAAGGTCTTCCCCTCATTGGGATTCGCCGAACAGATCAGCACGCGGCGACCATTTGGCAAAGCGGTGGGACCGACGGCGTTGAGCAGCAGCGCCCGCTTGACGATGCGGAACTCCTCGGCAAGCGCCGTGATCGCGGCATCGGGCATGATGAAGCCCTGATCGATCAACTCGGCGCGGTTCACCCTGGCAACGCGATGAACGATCTCCGGCTCCTCGAACGTCGGGGCGCCGGGCTGATGCGCCCAGCCGTCCGCCGTCGAGGACGCAGGCCAGGGCGGTATTTCGTGGTGAGGCGGTGATGGAAACGAAGGCGACATGTCGCCTGGCTGTGTCGGTAAGGGCGCCTCCCCGTCCGGCGAACCGACGCGCGCGCGCAGCACCGCGTCGAAATCGTAAAGGGAGCCCGCGCGCTCGATCAGCGAGGCGCCCCCGCTGCGCCTGCCCTTTGGCGGCTGGCTGTCCTTGGGATCGCTCACGCCCTCACGCCACCATGATCCGCTTGACGAACTCGATCAGCAGCAGAAGCACGAACATGCCGGGCAGGCCCGCCGCAGCCGAGGAGAACCACATCATCTGCTTGCGGCGCACGGCGCGCGCTTCGGCGGTGACCACCTCGGAAATGGAGCCGAGGACCGGCAAACCGCTCGCCTTGGCGAGTTGCTGCGTCGTCGTGAAGACGTTCGACAGCTGGCTCTTGGCGAAGGCAACGCCCGATCCGACCGCTATGCCGGCCAACAGCACGCCGGTGATCAGCATCGTCCGGTTGGGCGCGGCCGGACGCTTCGGCAGCGACGGCTGATCGATCACGCGGAATTGGACACCCTCGGTCTTGCCGGCGGCCGCATCCACCTTGAGCTTGGCCGCCTCGCGTTGGGCGAGCAGCTTGTTGTACTGGTCCTTCAGCACGTCATAGTCGCGATCGATCCGCGCCTGGTCGATTTGCTGGCCTGGCGCCGCCGTCTGCCGCGCGGAGATCAGCACGATGTCGTTCTGGATCTGGCCCTTGCGTGCGCTCAGCGCGGCGACATTGCCCGCGCGCTCGGCCTGCATCGACTTTAGCGAGACATAGACCGGATTGGGCGTCATCGGCATGCTCGAGCGCGGGCCTCGGGCCTTCTGCGCGCGGAGCTGGGCGAGTTGGGCGCGCATCGCGATGACGTCCGGATGCCGCTCGGTCCAACCGCGCGAAACGGACTCGGCGAGCGACGTTTCGAGCTGCGCGATGCGCTGGTCCATCACGTCCATGCCGTTGACCGAGCCCGCGGGAATCTCCGCCGGAGTGGCCGCAAGCTGCCCGTTAACCGCCGCCAGCGCGCTCTGGGCCGTCATCAGGTCGGATTCGAGGTTGCCCAGCTGGTTGCGCGCCATCTCCATGCGCTGATCGAGCGATCCGATGCCGGGCAGCGATCCGATCGTCTCCTGCGCGATCGTCGCACGGCGGCGATCCACCTCGGCGAGCTCCTGGGCGCGGCGGCGCAACTCGGCGTCGAGGAAAGTGAGCGCCTCGACATTGTTGGTGCGATTGCCGATCAGATTCTCCTGCACGAAGATCTCGACCAGCTTCTGCGTCACATTTCGGGCGATATTGGCGGTCTGCTCATCCGATACGCCTTCGAGGCCGACGCGGGTCTTGATCTCGATCAGATCCTCTCCCTGTGCGGTGATGGAGATGCCGTTGTGCAGCGATCCCATCAACGCGAGGCCTTCGATCGAGGTCAGTGGCCGCTCGCCATTCGAGACCGACATCACAACGCGCTTCAATATCTCGGTCGAGGTCAGCGACTGGCGTACCCGATCAACGCCGCTGCGCGATTCGCTGCCGCTGCCGTCACCGAGCAGGGACCGGACCTGTACCTGGACGCGAGCGCTGCTTTCATAAGCGGCGGGCACGCGCATCACCATCACCCAGCCGATCAGGCAGAAGGTCCATGCCACCGCGAGCGCGAGCCAGCGCATACGCCAGATGGCGTAGAGCGCGAGCCTGATCTCAGTATAGATCACCTCCATCTAGTTCAGCACCGCCCCCCAACGGTCTCGCATCAGAAGATACTTTCCGGGATGATGATCACATCTCCCGGCATGAGCTTGACATTGGCCCTGATGTCCCCGCGCTTGAGCAGCTTGTCGATCCGCAGCTTATATTCCTGTTGGCGGCGGCTGGCGGGATCGTAGCGTACGAGCTTGGCGCGATTGCCGGCGGCAAATTCGGAAAGGCCGCCGACGGCGATCATCGCGTCGAGCAGCGTCATGTCCGTACGATAGGCAATGGCGGCCGGCTTGCTCGCCCCCCCGACGATGCGGATCTGCTGCGCGAAGGTGCCCGAAAAATTGTTGATGATGACCGAGACGATCGGATCCTTGATGTAGACGAGCAAGGCTTCGCGAATATCGTCGGCGAGCTTGGTGGGAGTCTTGCCGACCGCGACCATGTCGTTGATCAGCGGCAGGGTGATGCGACCGTCCGGCCGCACCTGGACCTGGGCGCCGAGCTCCGGATTACGCCAGACGAACACGGTGAGCGCATCGAGCGGCCCGATCGTGTAATCCTCGCTCTGAACGGCGTTCTCGGGCACAACCGGCGCGGAAGGCAGTTCCCGCTCCTTCCCGGCCACCGCCGGCATCGCCAGGCAGAGAGCGACGGCGAGCAGCGCGCCACCCCCCCCTGTCAACGCAGTCGGCAACCCCATCGCGATCTTCTCCGCGGCGATAGCGATGGAACCCCAATATTCCACCGGCATCCCGCCGCTCAGCTACCCATAAACCATGAATATATATTTAGGAATCACAGGATTTCGGTTCCGTCCACGGTTAATTCGAACGGCGGCGGATGCCCGAGGAAGGATTGGGGGCTGGCGCTGGCGCCGTAGGCGCCGGCCAGGAACAGCGCGACGACATCGCCGACATCCGCCCGCGGCAACCCCACCTGGTCGCCGAGACGGTCCATCGGGGTGCAGAGGCAACCCACCACGCTGACCGTTTCCAGCGGCGCATCGGGGTGAAAATTAGCTAGGGAAATCGGATAGTTACGTCTAACAACGGTGCCGAAATTGCCGCTCGCGGCAAGCTGGTGATGCAGGCCGCCATCGACGATCAGGAAGGTTTCCCCATGGCTCGTCTTGCGGTCGACAACCCGCGTCAGATAGACCCCCGCCTCGCCGACCAGCCAGCGGCCGAGCTCGATCGTAAACGCCGTGTCGGCCAGCAGCGGCGGGCGGGCGGACAGGGTCTCGGTCAGCGCCCGCCCGACCTTCTGTTCGTCTAAAGTCTTATCCGCCGCGAAATGCGCTATCCCGAATCCGCCGCCCAGGTTCACATGCGGAGGGCGTAGGCCGGCCTCCTCGCTGATTCGCGCCGCCAGCAGCAGGGTCGAGCGTTGCGCCTCGATCAGCGCTTCGGCATCGAGCGCCTGCGAGCCGGCGAAGATATGCAGCCCGCGATAGTCGCCCCCTGCCTCGGCGATCCTCCGGACGAGCGCCGGCACTTGATCGGCATCGACGCCGAACGGCTTGGCGCCCCCGCCCATCTTCATGCCCGAACCTTTGAGCTCGAAGTCGGGATTGACCCTGACGGCGAGCCGCGGCGTCCGCCCCATCGCCCGGCCGATGCCGATCGCGCGTTCGGCCTCGCGCGCGGATTCGAGGTTGATCGTGATGCCCGCGTCGATCGCCATCGTCAGTTCGTCGTCGCGCTTGCCAGGCCCGGCAAAGGAGATGCGCCCGGCCGTCACCCCTGCAGCGAGCGCCAGTCTCGCCTCGCCGGCCGAAGCGACGTCGATCCCGTCGACGAGCGCCGCGATCGCAGCAATGAGCGGCGGGTGCGGATTGGCCTTTACGGCATAATGGAGCGAGACGCCCGGAAAGGCGGCGCGGAAGCGCGCGATCCGGTCGCGCACCACGCCGAAATCATAGACGAACAGCGGCGTGCCCCCGGCGCGATCGATCCAGTCGGCCGCGCTACGCCCGCCGATCATCAGAGCGCCATCGACGCGGCCATGGTCGGCCGGGATCTGTCCCATCGGCTTCATCGCATCACCTCCGCCTTCAGCGCGGCCCGATCGAGCTTGCCATTGGCGTTGCGCGGCAGTTCGTCGCGCCAGATCACCCGGGCCGGCTGCATGAAGCTTGGCAGGTTCCGCTTGAACCAGTCGCGCAGCCGCTCGTCGGCGCCCGCGCCGCTCTGGCACGCGTAGAGCAATATGGCCTGGCCGAGCCGTTCGTCCGGCACGCCTATCGCCACCGCCTCCGACGCCGCGCCGCTCGCCATCGCCGCCTCCTCGATCTCGGTCGGGCTGATCCTGTTTCCAGCGCTCTTGATCATCTCGTCGTCGCGGCCGACGAAGCGCAGCAGCCCGGCCGCGTCGCGGACCACGGTATCGCCGGACCAGACCGCGGTGCCGCCATGGCGCGCCGCCGCCGGCGCGGGCCGGAAGCGTTCGGCGGTGCGGTCGGGATCCCGCCAATAGCCTTGCGCAACCAGTGGACCGGCATGGACCAGTTCGCCCGGCTCACCATCGGCCGCGAGCCTGCCATCCGGGCGAACGACCATCACCTCGGCAAAGGGGATCTCCGTGCCGATCGAGTCGGGATGCGCGTCGATCAGCGCCGGGTCGAGATAGGTCGAGCGAAATGCCTCGGTCAGGCCGTACATCGAGAAGAGCCGTGCCTCCGGGAAAAGCCCGCGCAACCTGCGCACCAGCCCGATGCTCATCCGTCCGCCGGTATTGGTCAGGCGGCGCAGCGGCGCCACCGCCTCCGGCGGCCAGTCGATGTCCGCAAGCTGGATCCACAGCGGCGGCACCCCCGCAAGGGTGGTGATGCCGTGCCTCGCCACCGCCTTCGGCACGTCGCGCGGCACCAGATAGTCGAGGGGATAGGCGCAGCCCCCCGCCGCCCAGGCCGACAGCAGCTGGTTCTGGCCATAGTCGAAGCTCAGCGGCAACAGCGCGAGGACGCGATCGTCGTCGCGAAGGTCGAGATAATGCGCGACACTGAGCGCGCCGAGCCACAGATTGGCATGGCTCAGCATCACCCCCTTGGGTCGTCCGGTCGAACCCGAGGTATAGAGGATCGCGGTCAGTGTCGCCGGGTCCCAGCACGAGGGTGGCAGCGGCGTGTCGCCACTCAGGAGCGCCTCGCCCGCCTCCTCCTCCAGGAGCAGGCGGCACCCGGCCGGCCGGTCGGCCGCCTCGATCGTCTCCGCCCGCCCGCGATTGCTGATAAGCAGCCGGGCACCGCTGTCGGCCAGGATATGCGCAGCCTGGCCGTGCTTGAGCAGCGGGTTGATCGGCACATGGATGAGCCCGGCCCGCGCCGCGGCCAGCGGCATCAGGCAGGCGATGCGGTTCTTCGAAAGCCAGGTTGCGATGCGGTCGCCGGGCGCCAGACCCTGCGCGAGCAGCGCCGCCGCCAGCACGCCGACCAGTGTATCGAGCCCCGCATGATCGAGCGACCCGGCCCGATCGACCAGCGCCATCGCCGATCGCTCGCCGCGGCAGGCGAGATGGTCGAGCGGCTTGGGGACCGGATCGGGGGTGCGGTGCGTCATGGCGTCGAAAATATATCCGGAATCTTGTCGTGCCTCCCCCAAAGGTTTACGGGGGCCGCGTTTTTGAAGCGAGCGGGGGTTTCGACGTGGGCACGAACGACTCCAACGGCACCACCGATGTGGTGCGTTCGGTGCTGGTCGACATTCTCGCGATAGACCCCGATCGGGCCGCCGGCTTCACCGCCGACACCGCGCTGTTCGGCGCGCTGCCGGAACTCGATTCGATGGCGGTCGCCGGGCTTCTCACCGAGCTCGAGGACCGGCTGCACATCATCATCGACGACGACGAGGTCGACGGCGAGATGCTCGAGAGCTTCGGCGCGCTGGTGGCATTCGTGCAGAGGAAATTGGGGGGCTGACCCATTTTCGTCACCCCGGGCTTGAGCCGGGGCGACAAGGGACGGTCGATACCTCACGCCGCGACGGACGCGTGCGCCTCGAAATCCTGCTCGGCGAGGAAGCGCTCGGCGTCGAGCGCCGCCATGCAGCCGGTGCCCGCCGCCGTCACCGCCTGGCGATAGACCTTGTCGGAAACGTCGCCGCAGCCGAACACGCCGGCAATGTTCGTCCTCGTGCCGCCCTTCTCCACGATCAGATAGCCGTCGTCGTCGAGCTCCAGATGGCCGCGGAACAGCTCGGTCGAGGGATGATGCCCGATCGCCACGAATCCGCCGTCGACCGCCAGCTCGGAGGTCTCGCCGCTCACTGTGTCGCGCAGCGCGATCGCGACCAGCCCCGCGGCGCCTTCGCCGCCGATGAAGCGATCGACCGCCTTGTTCCACATCACGCGGATGTTCGGATGCGCGAACAGCCGGTCCTGCAGGATCTTCTCCGCGCGCAGCGAGCCGCGCCGATGGATCAGCGTCACGTCGTGGCTGTGGTTCGTCAGATAGAGCGCCTCCTCGACCGCGGTGTTGCCGCCGCCGATCACGGCCACCTTCTTGCCGCGATAGAAGAAGCCGTCGCAGGTGGCGCAGGCCGAGACGCCCTTGCCGCCCAGCTCGTGCTCGCCCTCGACCCCCAGCCATTTGGCCTGCGCTCCCGTCGCGATCACCAGCGTGTCGCAGACATAGACGGCGCCGCCGTCGCCCTTGAGCCGGAACGGCCGTTCGGAGAGATCGACGTCAACGATCATGTCCCATATCATCGTCGCCCCGACATGCTCGGCCTGCGCGCGCATTTCGTCCATCAGCCACGGGCCCTGGATCACGTCGCGAAAGCCCGGATAATTCTCGACGTCGGTGGTGATGGTCAGCTGCCCGCCCGGCTGCAGCCCCTGGACGACGATCGGTGCGAGGCCGGCACGCGCGCCGTAGATCGCGGCGGAAAGCCCGGCCGGTCCCGATCCGAGGATCAGCATGCGGGTCGAATGTGTCGCGGTCATCAAGGCGGCTCCAAATCGCGAATCTGTCGGCTCCAGATAGGGACGC
>Ga0207641_10000577_pt1 | contig 40389 bp, 40 predicted proteins | sample KBSSwiS62_FD_184306 | JGI IMG/M metagenome (GOLD analysis project Ga0207641, IMG submission 184306) | Switchgrass rhizosphere microbial communities from Kellogg Biological Station, Michigan, USA - KBS Switchgrass S6-2 (SPAdes) (version 2) | ecosystem: Host-associated > Plants > Roots >... | reverse complement strand
GACAGCGGACCTTTGAAGTCGTTAATGTGTGGTGGGCGGAGAAGTGGGCTGCACCGGCTCGACGGTCGGAACGGCGCCGCCTTCCTCTTCCCAGCGGTTGATCTCCGGCCGTGGTACCCTAGCCCTCTCCCGTTGTCGCTTTCGATCGTACCCGGCCCCCAGGGCGACCACGCCGACAGCTAAAACGCCGATAAACCAGCCCATCCGGCAACCCTCCCGGCAGCAATACGTTAGTAGGAGGGACGCATCTATTGTTCCCGAAAGGCTGAAGCCCCACATTGGGGGAGACGAACGAGGTTTCCGAGGACTAAATGGCACATGCTCTGATTGTCGACGATGACCCGGATATCGTGGACTGGCTACAGGAAGTCTCGCGCATGGAAGGGTTTACCGTGGCTCGGGCGCACAGCATCCGTGAGGCCCGGATAGAGCTCGGGCGGCAGCGCCCCGATGTGCTGCTGACGGATTTGCGTCTCCCGGACGGGGAGGGTATCGACCTCGTACGTGAGCTGGACAAGCCCGAAGCCACCGAAGTCATTGTGGTGACCGGCCACGCTACGGTCGACAGCGCGGTCGCCGCCTTGAGGGCGGGCGCCAGCGATTACCTGGTCAAGCCCGCGGATCTCGACCGCGTTCAGGCGGTCCTGCGTCATGCCAAGAAGACGTCGGCGCTTCAGCACGAGATCGGCGAATTGCGCGGGGAGCTGCGCAAGCTCGGCCGGTTCGGGCGGATCCTGGGAAGCTCACCGCGCATGCAGGTGTTGTACGACCAGCTGAGCCGCGTGGCGCCGACCTCGGCGACAGTCATGCTCATTGGCGAAAGCGGCACCGGCAAGGAACTGGCGGCCGCGACGGTTCACGAGCTGTCCCGTCGCCGGGACAGCTCATTTCTGCCCCTGAATTGCGGTGCCGTGGCCCCGCAGTTGATTGAGAGCGAGCTGTTTGGCCACGAACGCGGCAGCTTCACGGGCGCCGACCGTCAGCACAAAGGTTTCTTCGAGCGCGCCAATGGCGGCACGATCTTCCTCGATGAAATCACCGAGATGCCCATGGAGCTGCAAGTGAAGCTCCTGCGTGTTCTCGAGACGGGCACGGTTTTGCGCGTGGGTGGCACGCAGACGATCGCGAGTGACGTGCGCGTCATCTGCGCGACCAACCGCGAGCCTGAAAAGGCGGTGGCGGATGGCAAGCTGCGCGAAGACCTGTATCACCGCCTGAATGTGTTTCCGATCCGGTTGCCGCCCCTGCGCGATCGTGGCACCGACATCGAGCAACTGGCCCAGTTCTTCCTCGACGATCTCAACAAGAAGGAAGGAACCAACAAGACGTTCTCGCGCGATGCGCTCGTACGGTTGTACCAACATCCGTGGCCGGGCAACGTGCGCGAGCTGAAGAACTACGTGCAACGGACGTACATCATGGCCGATGACGTCATCGAGTTCGACGTTGCCGTGTCGGAGACCGCTCCGAAGCAGGATGACGGCACGACTATTACCATCCGCGTCGGTACTCCGTTGGAAGAAGTCGAGCGGCGCGTGACCATGGCAACTCTTGCCTATTGTGGTCACGTCAAACGCAAGGCCGCGGAAATCCTCGGCGTCAGTCTCAAGACGTTGTACAACCGTCTGGAGACTTATACTGGCAAGGAAGTGGGGTCCGAGGCCAAGGATGAAGCCGTGGGAGCCCAGGACTGACGCGCGCATGAAGAGCGTGTCAGACAATTCCTACACACGATCGGGCCTGGATTTCGGTGGGGGCCTCTCCAGTCCCACATCGACAGCTCGGCCGGAGCGCGTAAGTTAGCGCCTGGAGCGCTTGAAACGGTTGTTATGCCCGCTACCCGAGTTGCAGTTGCCGATGATCATCAGCTCGTCCGGATGGGGCTGAAGCAGATCATTGAGAGCCAGGCGGATTTTGCCTGGGCGGGCGAGGCGAAGTCGGGGCGTGAGGCCCTGGCGCTGTTGCGCACCGCGACGTGTGATGTCCTGCTGCTGGATCTGTCCCTGCCCGACATGTCGGGTCTGGACGTGCTGCGACAGATCAAGGCACATCACGAAACAGTGGCGACGCTGGTGCTCAGCTCGTACCCGGAAAACCAGTACGGCTTGAACGTGCTGCGGGCAGGCGCGAGTGGCTTCGTGAGCAAGTCGGCGGACGATGCGGAGCTGTGCCGGGCAATTCGTGCCGCGGTGCGGGGCGGGCGTTATGTTAGTCCCGAGCTTGCGGAAATGCTCGTCAGTGGCATGCAGGGGCCCGCCGGTGAGCCGCGGCACAGTGTGTTGTCGGAGCGCGAGTTTCAGATTTTCTGCAAGCTCGCTGAAGGCAAGAGTGTGTCGGAGATTGCCGCGAAGTTGTTTCTGAGCGTGAAGACTGTCAGCACCTATCGCACGCGCATACTGGAGAAGATGAGCATGAAGACCAACGCTGACATCACCTACTACGCCATCAAGAACAACTTGTTGCAGTAGGCGATGAGCACTGTGGAAGTGCAATCCCCCCGTCCCGGTGAGAGAGTCGCCTCCGAGCGGCGGATTCTCCTGATTGAGGACTCCGCGGTCCTGACCCGGCGGTTGATCGATCTGTTGTCGGAGCCCGGCCGGGTCGAAGTGGCGGCGCAGGCGGCCACCCAGACCGAAGCGGTTTCGCGGTTACAGCAGGATGCCTACGATGTGCTCGTGGTCGACATCGAGCTCGCGGAAGGCAATGGCGTTGCGGTTATCCGCGCGGCGCGCCAGATGTATCCGCCCGACAATCAACCGTTGATTGTTGTTCTGACCAACTACGCATCAGACTTCGTCCGCGATCATTGCTTCGCGGCGGGTGCCGACTACTTCCTGGACAAGATGCGCGACATCGCCCTGTTGAAGGCGGTCGTCGTGGATGGCCACTCCAAGTGGACACCTCCGCATCCCGCTCACTGACGTGACAGAGGTATGGCGACGCTCAGCGTCGTCCCAGCTCCAACGCGGGACTTGACCTCGAGATGTCCGCCGAGACCCTCGGCGCGCTGGCGCATGCCCCACAAGCCATGTGACCAGCGGAATTCAGGGCTTTCGGCATCGAAGCCGCGTCCGTCATCGGTGAGCGTGAGCGTGCAGTTGTGTTCATCGCCGTGCATTTCCAACTTGACGGTCTTCGCGTGGGCATGCCGGATGATGTTGGCCAGGCCTTCCTGCACGATCCGGAACAGTGCGATGGAGGTTTCCTTCGCCATTGATTCACAGCCGTGCACCAGGTCGACATTGAGCTGCAGGCCGGCCTTGCCGCACGTGGATTCAACATACGCGCGCAAGGCGGTGGGCAGGCCGAAGTGATCGAGCAGCGAGGGGCGCAGCTCTTCGACGACGCGGCGCTTGAGGTCCATGGCCTCATCGAGGACGCCGCCGAGCTGGGCGAGCCGTTCCTGGATCACGGCCCCTTCGAGGCGGGATTGCAGCCAGGAGAGATCCATCTTGGCCGCGGTCAGCAGGCCCCCCAGCTCGTCATGGAGCTTGCGGGCCAACTCCCACTTTTCGCGTTCGGACAGCGCCTGCAGGTGATGCGAAAGCGAGGTGAGCTCCCGCACCCGATCTTCGCTCTGCTTACTCACGACCGTCCGAGGCGAGCCACGAGCCCAGGATCAGACCGAGGGCCGCGCCCACCCCAACCGCTGTCCAGGGGTTTTCCCGGACAAACTGATCGGCAGCCCGGCCGGCGGTGTCCTTGAGAAGCCGGGCCTGCGCTTCGAAATCGGCGAGTCGTTTTTTGCCTTCGCCCAGCGCGACGCTCATGCGCTCGCGCAGCTCGACCATGGCTTCATCCCGATCCTCGCTGAGTGCGACGACGAGCTTTTCCGCCTGGTGCATGACGTTGCGCAGCTCTTCGGCGAGCGCGGCCGTCTGGGCTGCGGTGCGCTCCATCATGCCGCGAGCACCAGCAGCATGCCGAGAACCAGGGCCAGCAGAGATGACAGGTCACGAATAGTCATGTTCGTATCGACAGTCACGATAATGGCCTGCAGCGTGGACCGGGAGCGCGGCGTCGGCTACCCGTGCGCCGCGCTGCCCATTGGCCCATTTTGACTGATAAGGGTGTAGGAGTCTTCCTACGACCTTACTTCGGAGGGGTCGAATCAGCGGGAGCAGCGGCAGGCGCTGTCGCATCCGCGGCCGGCGCAGGCTCTGATCCGTAGTTCGCGGCGCGCGCACTGGCGGCGCTGCCGGCAGCTTCATCCTTGCTCTCGCCAAAGGTGTTGGTCTCATTGGCCGTGGGCGCCGCGGCCGGGCGATCCACCGCCGGGGCGGTGCTGTGCTGCTGGGAACAGCCCAGCATGCCGAAAGTCAGAAGAGCAACAGGAACAGCCACAATCATCTTCATGATCAACTCCGAAAGTCAAAAGAGAAAATGCTCAGGTGAACGAACCATACCGTAGCAGAAAGTCCGGGGCAGTCAGCTGAAACCGCTGCATGTGTAGGAGCGGGCTGACAGAGGGGTCCGCGGGAAGCGGACCCCTCGAGACATAATTCAGGCTCTTATATTATTTTGGCGCGGACGCATCAGTGCCGGTGGAAGCCTTGTGATGCTTCTTGCTGTGATGCTTCTTGGTGGTGCTCTTGGCAGCCGGGGCGGATGCCGACTGGTCGGCCGGAGGCGGCGTATCGGCGGCGAACACCGGACCTGCGAGCAGAATCAGGCTGAGCACGGGTACAACTCGTTTAAACATCGAAGCGCTCCGAAAAGAGATGGGTGGTGCGAACAAACCGCCGCAAGTATGACGGAAAACTCAGTGACCTTCGAAGGAGACGAGAGTTCGCACCGGTACACCCAGATCGGTGAGTTTTTTCGATCCGCCGAGCTCGGGCAGATCGATGACAAAGCAGGCCGCGAGGATTTCCGCGCCGAGCCGGCGCAGCAATTTCACCGCCGCTTCGGCGGTGCCGCCGGTCGCGATGAGATCATCGACCAGGATGAGCCGCTCGCCACGGGACACCGCATCCTCGTGCATTTCCATTTCGTCGAGGCCGTATTCGAGCGAATAGGCCACCCGGACGGTGGAATGCGGCAGCTTGCCTTTCTTGCGGATCGGAACGAACCCGGCTGCGAGCTGGTGCGCCACCGCGCCACCCAGAATGAAGCCGCGCGCCTCGATGCCGGCGACGCGATTGACCTTCGCTACCGACCAGGGCTCGACGAGCTCGTCTATGACGCGCCGGAAGGTGCGCGCGTTACCGAGTAACGTGGTGATGTCACGAAACTGCACGCCCGGCTTGGGATAGTCCGGGATCGTGCGGATCGAGTCTTTGATTTCTTGCAGGGTGCTTTTGTCCACACCGTACTCTACTCCGGCGGCACCTGGGCTGTCCGCTCAAACATCCCGGGCCAGCCGCAAACCGGTGAATTGCCATCGGGCACCGGGAGGGAAGAAGTTCCGGTAGCTGCTGCGAATGTGGCTGATTGGCGTGGCGCACGATCCGCCGCGCAGGACGAGCTGGTTGACCATGAACTTGCCGTTGTATTCGCCCAGGGCGCCCGCCGCCGGTTTGAACCCCGGATACGCCGCATAGGCCGACTGGGTCCATTCCCAGAGGTCCCCGAACATCTGCAGAACGCCTTTTTCCGGTGTGGGCGTCTCGGGATGCCAGCGCCGGTTTTCGACGAAGTTACCGCGGATCGCGACCTGTTCAGAGGCGAGTTCCCACTCCACCTCCGTAGGAAGCCTTGCGCCGGTCCAACGCGCGAACGCGTCAGCTTCGTAGTAGCTCAGATGACATGCGGGTGCTGCTGGATTCAGCTCGCGCAGGCCGGTCAGCGTGAACTCCTGTTCGAGGGAGGGAGTCCAATAGATCGGTCGCTTCCACCCTTCACGTTGCACGGTGGCCCAGCCGTCAGACAGCCAGTGACCGGCTTCCTCGTAGCCACCCGCCCGCACGAACTCGAGATACTCGCCGTTTGTGACCGCGCGATTGGCGAGACTGAAAGCGTCGGTGTACGTGCGATGACGCGGCAGCTCGTTGTCGAAGCAGAAACCTTCACCGGTATTGCCGATCTCGACGAGGCCGCCGTCAAAGCGGTGAAATTCCAGATTCGGGGCCGGGCGCTGCTGCGCTGCCTTGTCGCGCTGGTAGGCCGGCAGCAGCGGGTTGCAGGAGAACAGGTGTTTGATATCAGTGAGCAACAACTCCTGGTGTTGTTGTTCGTGATTCAAGCCGAGAACGACGGTGTCGCGGAGGGCATCCGGCAGATCATCCCGCTGCAACAGTTCGGTCATCCGCTCATCGATGCGCTCGCGATACTCCATCACCTGCTCAACCGTGGGCCGCGACAACAGTCCGCGTTGGGGGCGGCTGTGCATGGGCCCCACGGAGTTGTAGTAGGAGTTGAACAGGAAGCGGAACTGAGCGTCGTGAAATTTGTAGTCCGGCACCGCATGTTGCAGGACGAATTCCTCGAAGAACCAGGTGGTGTGGGCGAGATGCCATTTCACGGGGCTCGCATCGGGCATCGATTGCACGACGTAGTCTTCCGGTGCGAGTGGCTCGGCGAGTGCCTGCGAGGCGGCCCGCACGAGGTGAAATCGGGAGCCCAGGCGGGTGAGGCCGAGATCCAGGTCGATGATCGCGTTCATGGGTTCCCCGGCCCGCAAGTTCTATGCCTCAGGCCGTGCGGTTCCAGATGCGTAACTGGTTGTTCGCCGGCATCGGGTGATCCGCCAGCAGCGCCAGGCCCTGTTCCCGCGCGAGGCGATCCACTTCGTGTGCGTCACGCAGGCCGCTCTCGGGATCACGGTTCCTGAGGAACGCATCGAATTTTGCGTTGCTCTCACTGGTGTAGCGCTCGCCGTAGCGAAATGCTCCATAAACACACAGTAATCCTGGTCTCGTCAGAACCTTTCCCACGCCCTTGAAGAAGTCGTGTACTGCGCTCCAACTCATGATGTGGAGGGTGTTGGCGCTGTATATGGCATCCACTTCCTCCACTGCCCAGGGATGGTTGCGAACGTCGAGCTCCACGACGGGCAGGAGATTAGCGCCACCTTCGCGTTTCAAGCGCTCGCGCAGTAGGGGTAGGTATTCGCCGGTATCCGTCGGCTGCCAGGTGAGTTGAGGCAATCTGGCGCTGAAGTACAGCGCATGCGCGCCCGTACCGCTGCCTATCTCCAGTAAACGTCGCGTCTGCGACAATACAGGCGCCAGCAACTGGAGGATCGGCTCCTTGTTGCGCTCGGCCGCATCCGAGACCACATATTCCATTCGCGGATTCTGCGCGACAATAGCGTTCACTTCCTCTCTCAAAAGAAGGTTTCGTATCTCATGCAAGCCATTGATGCGCTGCTGCGGCGCTATTCGGCCCGCTCACTCACTGAGCCTGCGCCGGACGAGGCGGCCCTGGGGCTGATACTCGGAAGCGCCGTTCGGGCTCCGGATCACGGACGGTTGCGACCGTGGCGGTTCATTGTGATCCGCTCTGACGACCGGGCCGCGTTCGGCGAGCTGCTCGCTGATCACGCGCGTCGTACCAAGCCGTCGGTTTCCGATGACGCTTTGGAGCGCGAGCGTCGCAAGGCATTTCGTGCGCCGCTCATTGTCGTGGTGGCGGCGATCGTGACACCCGAAGGAAAAATTCCGGCGATCGAGCAGATTCTGTCCGCGGGTGCCGCCGCACAAAACATGTTGCATGCGGCCTTTGCGCTGGGCTTCAACGCTGTCTGGAAAACGGGTGGGCCCGCCTACGACGAGCAGGTCAAAGCGGCGCTCGGCCTGCAGGCAAAGGATGCCATCGTAGGTTTCATGTACGTGGGAACGGATACCGAAGCTCCGAGCTCATTGCCGAGGCCCGACTGGCGCGAGTTCGTGCAGACCTGGCCCAAAGCCGAATAGGAGTCCTCTTTAAACCATGTCGTCTAGCTCCAAATTAACGTATCTGATGCTGCTGGCCGCAACGCTGGCAGCCTGTTCATCCAAGCCGGCCCAGGAGAAACCCGTGGCAGCCGTTGTGACACCCCCCGCACCGCCCGCGTATACAGGAACCAAGGCCGATATGGGCACCAAAATTGGGACAATGGGACTGGATCTCACCGCGGGTAAGCCGCAGGCGAAGCCCGGCGCTGACTTCAATGTCTACGCGAGCGGCAACTGGTTCGATCATTTCGAGATTCCCGCCGATCGCTCCAGCTTCGGCGCCTTCAATGAGCTCGATGAGCTGTCCAAGAACCGCGTGCGTCAGATCATCGAGACGGCGGCCGGCTCGCAGGCGGCGGCCGGAACCCCGGCGCAGAAAATCGGCGACTACTACGCCGCGTACATGGACCAGGGTGCGATCGAAGCGAACGGCATGGCACCCGCGCAGGACGATCTGAAGAAGATTTCGTCGGCTCACTCCCAGAAGGATGTCGCGACGCTGTTCGGACTTGCGGGCTTCGCCTCGTTGTTTGATATCGATCTGCCGCCGGACCTGCGCAATCCCGATCAGTACTCGGTGGTCATCAGTCAGTCGCGCCTGGGCCTTCCGGATCGTGACTACTACCTGAAGGATGATCCGAAGCTTGCGGAAATCCGTGACAAATACACGGCCTACATTGAGCAGATCCTGCAGCTCGGGGGTGTTGCCGAGCCGCGCGCCAAGGCACGCGACATCATGGTGTTTGAAACGGAAGTGGCACGAGTGCAGTGGCCGATCGAGAAGCGCCGCGATGTGGACGCGACCTACAACCCGCGGACCAAGGCGCAGCTGTTGGCATTCGCGCCGGGCTTTCCCTGGCAGTCGTTCTTCGAGTCTTCCGAGATCGGCTCGCGGCAGGACCTGGTGTTGAGCGAGATCGATGCCATCAAGGACCTGTCGGCGTTGTTCAAGAAGACCACGCTGCCGACGCTCAAGGCCTACCTGACATTCCACTACCTGAGCGATCATGCGTCCTACCTGCCGAAGAAGTTTGACGATGCGCGCTTCGATTTCTATGGACGCACGCTGCGCGGCCAGCCGCAACAGCGCGAGCGTTGGAAGCGAGCCGTCGATGAGGTGAATGACTCCCTCGGCGAGCAGGTCGGGCAGGTGTACGTCGCAAAGTACTTCCCGCCTGAATCCAAGGCGATGATGCAGCAGCTGGTGGCCAATCTGCGCGCCTCGCTCAGCGAGCGGATCGACCAGCTCGACTGGATGACCCCGCAGACGAAGCAGCGCGCTCACGAGAAGCTCGCGACATTCACTCCGAAGATCGGTTACCCGGATCGCTGGAAGGATTACTCCGGACTGGAAGTGAAGCGCAACGATCTTCTCGGCAATGTCCGCCGCGCCGCGCAGTGGCACTGGCGTTACCAGGTTGCGCGTCTCGACAAACCCGTTGATCGTGACGAGTGGCAGATGACTCCGCAGGAGATCAATGCCTACTACAACCCGCTCAACAATGAGATCGTGTTTCCCGCCGCCATTCTGCAACCGCCGTTCTTTGATCCGAAGGCTGACGCGGCTGTGAACTATGGTGGCATCGGTGCCGTCATCGGCCACGAGATCGGCCATGGTTTTGATGACCAGGGGCGGAAGTTTGGTCCTGACGGCAGCCTGAAGGACTGGTGGACTCAGCAGGATGCGGAGGAATTCACCAAGCGGGTGCAGCGTCTCATTGCGCAGTTCTCGGCTTACGAAGCGCTGCCGGGATTGCACGTCAACGGTGCCAACACGGTCGGTGAGAACATCGGTGACCTGGGCGGCCTCAACATGGCCTATCACGCTTACCAGTTGTCATTGAAAGGACAACCGGCGCCGGTGATCGACGGTCTGACGGGCGATCAGCGCTTCTTCCTGTCGTGGGCCCAGGTCTGGCGCACCAAGTATCGCGACGGTGTTCTGCGGGAGATCGTCATGTCAGATGTGCACAGTCCGGCCCAGTTCCGCGTGAACGGGCCGCTGCCCAACATCGATGCCTGGTATCAGGCATTCGATGTCCAGCCGACCGACGCGCTCTACATCAAACCCGCTGACCGGGTATCGATCTGGTAATGAGGCGAGGCAGCACTCGCGAGGCGACGGCGCGGGCAAACAGGAAGCCTTGCGCCTCATCGCACTGATAGGCGCGCAGGGCGCGCGCCTGTTGAGCGGTCTCGACGCCCTCGGCTACGACCTTCAAACCCAGGTTGTGGCCGAGGGCGATGATGGTTCGGACGATGGTTGCATCGTCGGCCTCGGTGGTCATGTTCTCGACAAACGAGCGGTCGACCTTCAGGCGGTCCACGGGGAAGCGCTTGAGATACGACAGGCTCGAATACCCGGTTCCGAAATCATCCACGGCAATCTTCACGCCCAGCTCTTTCAACTCATCGAGCATGGCCACGAGCTTCGGGGGGTCGTGCATGACCATGCTTTCCGTGAGCTCGAGCTCCAGGTAGCGCGGTTCCAGGCCGGTTGACCGCAGGACCTCCGCCACGGTCTGCACCAGGCTCTCGTGGCGGAACTGACGGGGCGAGACATTCACGGACACGACGATCGGCGGCACGCCGGCATCCTGCCAGGCTTTGTTCTGCGCGCACGCTGTCTGTAACACCCACTTGCCGATGGGCACGATCAGGCCGGTTTCTTCCGCCAGGCCGATGAAGCGCATGGGGGCAACGGTGCCGCGCTGGGGCATCCGCCAACGCAGCAGCGCCTCGGCTCCTACTATCTGGCCGGTTGCGAGGTTGACGCGCGGCTGATAGCGAAGCACAAATTGATTGCGTTCCAACGCGCGCCGCAGATAGGTTTCCAACTCGAGCTGCTCAATCATCAGCGCATTGAGCTCGCGAGTGAAAAACTGGAAGTTGTTGCGGCCGTTGTCCTTGGCGCGGTACATGGCCGAGTCCGCGTGTTTCAACAGGGTCAGCGCTTCCTCGCCGTCATCCGGGTGGAGCGCCACACCGATGCTGCAACTGATCAGGAACTCACCTTGTTGGATGACCCAGGGCTGAGCAACGGCCGCGAGCATCTTTTCCATCATCTGGCTCACGTGCTCCGGCCCCGTATGACCGTTGATGAGCAATACGAACTCATCGCCGCCGAGGCGTGCCACGGTGTCACATTCGCGGACACAGGTTTTGAGGCGGGCGGCGACCGCCTTCAACAGCTCATCACCCACGTGGTGACCCAGGCTGTCATTGATGAACTTGAAACGGTCGAGGTCCACGAATGCAACCGCGAGGCGTTGGCCGGAGCTGGCGGCGGTGAGGAGCGCCTGTTGCAACCGGTCCTGCAGCAGCGAGCGGTTGGCGAGCCCTGTCAGGGTGTCGTAGTTGGCCTGGTGTTCGATTCTGACCTGGTGAAGACGCCGCTCGGTGATGTCCTGGACGATGCCTTCAATCGCGATGGGACGTCCCTGATCGTCAGCTACCCCGGTGCCTCTCTCCCACACCCAACGTATGCTGCCGTCGCAGTGGAGGATCCGATACTCCAGGTCAAAGGAGCGCAGCTCCCTCACGGCACAGGAAATGGCTTCATGCACCCACAACCGGTCCTCGGCGATGACCAGATCGCCATAGGCGATGCGATTGTTGAAGAGGAGGTCGCCGGGATGGTGCCCGGTCACGCGCAGGCAGCCGCTGCTGACAAATTCCATGGTCCAGTCGGCATCGAGCCGTCGCCGGTAGACCATGCCATCCACGCTGGCGAGCAGGGTCTTCAGCATCCGCGCGACGTCCTGCGGATTGTCCCCCGGTGCCTGTGGTAGCGGAATGATTGAGGCGGCTGTGGTCATCTCGGCTGCGCCCAGCGATTGGTGCACCGTAGCAATCAGGCGGGGTTGCCCGTTGGCGTTTCGTCACAATTCCTATATTGTAAGATACAGCTTATGAATTCATTCGAGGCCGCCGGCGTTCTGCGGCGGGCAGTGATGGGCCTCGGAAGGCGTTTGCGGGCTGAAAGGCCGCCCGACAGCTTGAGCGCCACAAAATTGGCGCTTTTGGGGCACCTTTACCGGCGGGGTCCCACCATCGGGGTGGTGCTGGCGGAGCTGGAGCGTATCCAGCCGCAGTCCCTGACCCGCGTGTTGGCGGACCTGGTGGAGGCGGGATTGGTCAGTCGACGGCCCGATCCGGACGACGGCCGCCGGCAACTACTGGAGATCACGCCAGACGGTCGGGCGGCGTTGACGGGTGACATGCAGATGCGGGATGCGTGGCTGGCGAAGGCCATGGATTCGGAGCTCTCGGACGCGGAGCGGGAGCTGTTGCGGACAGCGGCGAAACTCATGGAGCGGTTGGCGGATGTTGGTTAAACGGCTGGCGGAGCTTCGGGAAGACTGGCCCGATGCGCTACGGATGGTTGTCTCCACGGTGTTGGCAGCGACCGTCTCGACTCTTCTTCATCTGCCGGAGATGTACTGGGCCGTGCTCAGTGCGGTGATCGTTTCACGTCCCGGTGCCGGAGGTTCAACCAAGGTTGGCGCGAGTCGCCTCATCGGCACTGTGTTTGGTTCGGCTGTTGCCATGGCGGTCATCGGAGCGCGGGCCTGGCACGTTCCGGAAATCGCATTGCTGGCCGTCGCGATGATTCCGCTGAGCTTGTTCATCACCGCGTTTGAAGAGTTTCGCACCGCGCCCGTGGCGGCAGTGATTCTGCTGTCATCAACCTCCGCGTTGGTGTCTCCGTTCCATATTGCGCTCTTGCGGATGTTGCAGATCACGATCGGCTCTGTTTCGAGCACTGTGGTTGGGCTCTCGGTTCTGCCGTCGCGAGGCCACGGGCGTGTGTTTCGCATGGCGGCGTCCATACTGACTCGCATTGGCGCTGCGTTGGAGAGCGCTTTTGATGAGAAGCGTGACGACGCGAAGTTGGATGCTGCGCATGATGATATCCGTCGCGATCTGCGCGACCTGGGTGCGCTCGTCAAGACCAGGAGAGGCTCAACTCGCGCTCAGGCGCGCGTGGTCCGCCTGTTGAGCCGGTTACAGCAGGATTCGATGTTTGTTGCGCGGGTCGTCGGCGGCGGGTTGCGGCGTTCGAGCGCAAGCGAGTACGCCCACGCCATTCACGGCGTCTGCCGCGACGTAGCGGAAGCGATGTTGGATCCGGAGGCGCAGGAGCAGGCGCTGGCGCGTTGTCGCGAAGGCATTGACGCCGCGGCGGAGGGGCGCGTCGAACCTCCGTCGGCGGTGGATGCGCTGGATTTTCTCCTGGAGACCCTTGGCAAGGATCTTCACGATCTCATCCGGGTTCTGCAGGGGCCTCGTTAGCCGTGAGCGTAACGGAGCCCGACCCCAGGTGCGGGTCGGTGGTGGCTGTCATTTCACCCACGGGCTCGTCCGTGCGCCGTTCAATCAGATGTCTCACGTGGGGAGGTTCCGGCCCCTGGTGGAAGTCGAACGCCTTGCGTTCAATCTCGCGGTCGGACACGGTGAAGCGATGATGGCGCCGCAAGTGCTCCACCCAGTTGGGACTGTGGTAACGCTCGATCCAGATTTCCGGGGCGGCCATGTCCTGCATCAATGACCAGCGTTTCGCGCCGTCGCGGCGGCGAATCCGGCGCAGCTCGCGCATGGCGATCCGAAAGGGCTCGGCATCCTCCACGGCGATCCGGTACTCGACGGTGACCACCACCGGTCCCGTGTCGATGAGCCGGTCGAGTTGGGCCCGGCTCTCACTGGAGATAGTCCGGCCCGGGTCCAGGTTGAGTCCCTCGGGCTGACGCAGGGGCAACCTTCTTCCCAGTGCCGCTGATACCGCCATCAGCGCGCCGGTGACCAGCAAACACCGTGAGAGGCCGAATTCTCTGGCCACCAGGCCAGACAGCCAGCTACCGGTGGCGAGACCTCCAAAGGTGACCATCTGATAAATGGCGACTGTCCGGCCTACAACCCAGCGGGGTGACGAAACCTGGACGGTGACGTTGAATGTGGAGAGGGCCAACACCCAGGAGGCACCACCGAGCATCAGTGCGGGCATGCTCAGCGAGTGCCAGGAACTGATGGACGTCAACATGCTTCCTACGCCGAAACCGACGGTTGACCACTGTACGATGACTTCATTGGTGTAGCGTTTGCGAAGCACCGTGCTCGTCAACGCGCCCAACACCGCACCGATTCCAAATGATCCGAGCAGCACGCCGTAGGTGACCGCATCGCCACCGATCAGATCGCGGGCGATCAAGGGCATCAGGGCCCAGATGCTGCTGCCGAGGATGCCGAAAACAACTCCGCGGATCAGAACGGTCCGAATTTCCGGAGACAGGCGGGCGTATCTGAGGCCGGCGCCCATGGCCATCAGCATGTTTTCTGGTGGCAGGAACGGCGCGGGGCGCGGTCGACGCCAGAGGCACAGGACGACAATCAGGCCAACGTATGACACTGCGTTGACCAGGAATGCCGCGGGTGGGCCGGCTTTGGCGACGATCACACCGCCGATCGCGGGTCCTGCCGTGCGCGCGATGTTGAATGACACGCTGTTCAGGGCAACAGCGGCGGGCAGATCGGCGCGTGGAACCTGCTCACCCACCGAGGACTGCCAGGCGGGTCCATAGAGCGCCACGCCGCAGCCGAGGAGAAAAGTCAGAGTCAGAAGGGTCCAGGGCGTGATCTGGCCGGCGTAGGCGATGACTGTCAGGGCCAACGCCGCTATGAGCATCGCGACCTGCGCAATGAGCATTACGAGGCGCCGGTCCCAGATATCGGCGGTGGCACCGGAGGGCAACGACAGAAGCATGATCGGTAACGTCGTCGAAGCTTGAACGAGGGCCACCATGTCGGGTGACGGCGCGATCGACGTCATCATCCAGGAAGCGCCCACCGCTTGAATGAGACTGCCGAAATTCGACACCAGGCTGGCGGTCCAGATCATCGCGAAGACCCGCGAATGAAATGGAGCCAGGGTGGGAGAGTCTCGCCAGGAAGGGGGCATCCCCCCATTGTAATCACTTCAGCGGCGTCGCCGTTTGGCGACAAGGGGGCTGTCCCCCCTCAGAAGGGCTTCACGACCACCAGGATCACGATCGCAATCAGTAGCAGCGCCGGGGCTTCGTTGAACATACGGAAGAAGCGCTGTGAATGCTGATTGCGCCCCTCCCGGAGCGCAACCATCAGGAAATGGCACCAGATGTGATACGCAATCAGCACAGTCACCAGCGTCAATTTCGCATGCAGCCAGTGGAAGTGCAGGTAGGCGGGTGCGGCCACTATCATGGAGATTCCAAATACGGCGGCCAGGGTTGCCCCGAGCGTCATCATCTTGAACAGCCGCCGCTCCATGACTACGAAGCGCTCGAGACTGATCTGGTCGGTGGTCACTACGTGATAAACGAACAGCCGCGGCAGATAAAACAAGCCGGCGAACCAGGTGACGACGAAGACCACGTGAAAAGCTTTGAGCCAGAGCATACGGCGGCTAAGGTACTCGTTTTAAATTGAAGGGACGGCGAGCTGATGGCACTGCGGAACATCGATATTGCGCAACAGGCAACACTACGGCCGATCCTGCAGCTTGCCAAGGACCGGTTGGGAATTCCTGAGGAGAGTCTGGAGCCGTACGGGCGATTCAAGGCCAAGGTCTCTCTCGATTATGTTCGCCAGTTGTCCGGGCGCCCCGATGGCAAGCTGATTCTCGTCACCGCGATTTCGCCGACGCCGGCGGGCGAGGGCAAGACGACTACGACTGTAGGCTTGGGTGATGCGCTCAATCAGATCGGCAAGAAGGCTCTCATCTGTCTGCGTGAGCCGGCGCTGGGCCCGGTGTTCGGCATCAAGGGAGGAGCCGCGGGTGGCGGCTACGCGCAGGTGGTGCCGATGGAGGATATCAACCTCCATTTCACCGGCGACTTCAATGCGATCGCGCAAGCCAACAATCTGCTCGCGGCGCTGGTCGACAATCACATCTATCACGGCAACGAGTTGGGATTTGACGTGCGCCGTGTCGCCGTCCGGCGTGTGTTGGATACAAACGACCGCGCTCTGCGCTCGACGGTGGTCGGGTTGGGCGGTTCGGGCAACGGTTATCCGCGCCAGGATGGCTTTGACATCGTGGTGGCTTCCGAGGTCATGGCGATTTTCTGCCTGGCGGGCAGCCTTGCCGATCTGAAGGATCGCCTGGGACGCATCGTCGTCGGTTATACCGCGACGCAGAAGCCGATCCTGGCGCGCGACCTGAAGGCACACGGTGCGATGACCGTGCTGTTGAAGGACGCATTGGCGCCAAACCTCGTGCAGACTCTGGAGAACAATCCGGCGTTCATTCACGGCGGGCCGTTTGCCAACATTGCGCATGGCTGCAACTCGGTGATGGCCACGCGCACCGCCCTGAAGCTCGCCGACTATGTCGTCACTGAAGCCGGTTTCGGTGCGGATCTGGGCGCGGAGAAGTTTGTCGACATCAAGTGCCGCAAGGCGGGTTTGAAGCCGGCGGCCGGGGTGATTGTCGCTACGATCCGCGCGTTGAAGTTTCATGGCGGGGTCGAAGTCGCGAATCTCGGGCACGAGAATCTCGCGGCGCTCGAGGCCGGCATCGCCAATCTCAACCGTCACATTGACAACGTGCGCGGGGAGTACGGTCTGCCTTGTGTCGTGGCCATCAACCAGCGGGCCGAGGACACTCCGAACGAGATTGAGCGGTTGATTGAGCTGGTGTCCCCGAAGGGGGTCAAAGTGATCCTGGCGCGTCATTTTGCGGAAGGCGGCAAAGGTGCCGTGGATCTCGCGCGTGAGGTTGTGCGGCTGTGTGAACAACCGAGCGGGTTTCGATTCGTCTACGAGGACAGTGCGTCGTTGTGGGACAAGATCCGGACGGTGGCCACCAAGATCTATCACGCGGCGGATATTACGGCTGACGACAAGGTGCGCGCGCAGATTGAGAAGTACCAACATGCGGGTTACGGCCACTATCCGGTCTGTATTGCAAAAACCCAGTACTCATTCTCGACGGATCCGAAGCTGCGCGGCGCGCCCTCGGGTCATCGGTTGAATATCCGCGAGGTCAGGTTGTCTGCTGGCGCAGAGTTCATTGTGGCGATCTGCGGAGATATCTTCACCATGCCCGGTCTGCCGAAGGTGCCGGCGGCGGATGCCATTGATATCGATGAGAACGGGAAGGTCAGCGGGCTGTTCTAGGACCCGCGACCTGGACCCGCGGCCGGCGCGGTTCAGGGGCTGGCGCCGCTGAATTTGTGCACCGTGGCGCCTTTCACGGTGTCGATAGTTGCACGGTCACTGACGTAGAGCTCGACTTCACGCCTGAAGTCGAGCGTGCCTTTGACTACGGCGCCCGGCTCGATGATGACTTTCGGTACGCTGGGCTTGCCAAAGAAACTGAACCAGCCATCGTTGGTCTCCTGGTAGAAGATGCCACCCTCGATGCGCGAGTTGGCACCGATGGTCAGGTTGCTGTTGGTTGATTCGATTCCACCGCCGACGTGTGCCGCGGTCAGTTGGATCGAGCCGTTGACATTGCTGAGCTTGCCGCCGACCTCACCGCCACTCCCCACGGTAATCTTCCCGTTTACGAGCGTGACCTTCCCTGATATATGCACTCCCTCTTCGAGAGTGATCGAGCCATTGACGGTCTCGACTGAATCCAGTGTTGCATGGTCGTGGACGGTGACACTCCCGTTGACTGTTTCGGCACGCTTGACGACAGCGTTGGAGCCGATATCAACGGATCCATTGACAGACGACGCCTTGTTGACGTGCTGGCCGGCGCCGACGTGGACCGTGCCCATGACTTTGTCGTAGTCACCGTCGTCGTCGTCGTGGCGCGCCAGCACCGGGGTTGCCGCCAATATGAGGATCAGCGCCGCTACACTCGTACGGATCATTGCAGTGCTCCATGAATCTCTGGTTCTCATATTGATGCCGGGCACGCCCGGTGCAAAGCCCACGAGCGATAAACCGACCTCACCGCGCGTCAGGTCGACTCGCTATAATCGCTGAATGAAAACTCCAAAGCGCATTCTCGTCATTGATGTCGGCGGTTCCCACGTCAAGTTTCGGATCGGTGCCGAGGGCGAGATCGACCGGTTCGACTCGGGGCCGGATATGACTGCCCGGCAGATGGCGAAGGGTGTCACTGACAAGGTTGCGAAGTCGCAGTACGACGCGGTTTCGATCGGATATCCCGGACTGGTCTTTGACAGCCGGATTGCCGCGGACCCTCACAACCTGGGTCCGGGCTGGATCGGGTTTGATTTCAAGAAAGCTTTCGGCAAGCCGGTGCGGATCATCAATGATGCGACCATGCAGGCCATCGGCAGTTACCAGGGCGGCCGGATGTTGTTTCTGGGATTGGGGACCGGCCTGGGCGGGACGCTCATCCTCGACGGTACCATCGAACCGATGGAGCTGGGTCACATGCCATACAAGGACGGCAAGACCTATGAGGACCATGTTGGCGAGCGCGGGCGTTTGGACATGGGCACCAAGAAGTGGCGCAAGGTGGTCCGCGACGTCATCAACCAGTTGTCGAAGGCGCTCGAGGTTGACTACGTGGTCATTGGCGGTGGCAACGCCAAACGGCTGAAGACGTTGGCCGGCAACGAGCGTCTCGGGGACAACGACAATGCATTTGTTGGCGGTCTGCGGTTGTGGGAATCACCGGGTTATCCCCTGCGGCTCGAAGTGAAGCCACTGAAGCGGCGTCGCGGGAAATAAGTCAAATCTGTAAACGCCTCCGCGGCTGGCACGTTGTTACAGTTCAGTAGCATGTGCTACGACTTCTTTAACCTGGGCGGGGGCGCCTTCGCCTTCCGTGGAGAGCACCATGAAAACAACCGCAGTGTCCGTGGGAATCATTGCCGCGGGATTTCTGAGCACGGCTGCGCTTGCACAGGCAGTGCAGCAGGACCAACAGCGTGACGTGAACCAACAGCAGCGGATCGAGAGCGGCCTGCAGTCGGGGCAGTTGTCGACGCACGAAGCCGGTCAGCTCGAGCGACAGCAGCAACACATCGACAAGATGGAGTCCCGTGACCTGCGGGATGGCACGATGAGCGCGGGCGAGCAGGCGAGACTCAACGCGGCGCAGAACCGTGCGAGCGCCACGATCGCGGCTGACAAGCACAACGGTGTTGCCGGTAACCCCAACTCGGCGTCCTCACAGCGGATGCAGGCCGACGTGCAGCGCAACGTCAACCAACAGCAGCGGGTCGCCAACGGTATCAATAATGGCTCGCTGACCAACCACGAGGTTGGCGCACTGGAGCGGGGCCAGGCCCACGTTGATCGCAAGGAGGCCAACGCCGCTGCCAACGGACATGTTGGCGCGCGTGAGCAGGGCCGCATCCAGCGCGCCGAGAACCACCAGAGCGGGCGTGTGTATCGAAAAAAGCACAACGGCCGGGTGGGGTGATCGCGTAGCGGCATCCATCGCGTAGCGGCATCCCCGGCTCGTGGCGGGGCCCGGTGAACACTGGGCCCCGGATCCCGGATGGGACCAATCGCGGATGGGACAGACCCCGGATGGGGCAGATCCCGCCGGGGCCAATATCCCCCCGACGGGGACATCCTGCGGGGAAAGACTTGCGGCTGACCAATCATTTCTGCGAGTCTTTCACCCGTTATGCCATTCACGTTCGCGCACCCGGCCGCCATCCTGCCGCTGCGCCGCTCCAGATTCCTCCAGACGGTTCCCCTGATCATCGGCAGCACGGTGCCCGATGCCCCGTATTTCTTTCCCTGGCGGGTTGCCAGGTATCTGCTCGAGACGCATACCCTGAGCTCGTCGTTTCTGGTGGACGTGCCAATGGGGATGGTCTTTCTGATCGCCACCCTGCTGCTGAAGGAGCCGCTCACCATACTGCTGGGCGCACGCGCCCGATACACGTGCCTGCGCTCCATTGAGCGCTTCCAGGAGCGGCCGCTGCACTGGCCCATTGCGCTGTTCTCGATACTCATCGGGTCCTGGACCCACATCGCGTGGGACTCGGTCACTCATCAAACAGGTTGGACAGCGGAGCGGGTCGCGGCACTGAGCGCGCCGGTCTCGATCTTTGGATGGGACACCGAAACCAGTCACCTGCTTCAGTATCTGAGCTCGGTCTTCGGCCTGGTGGTGCTCGCCCTGTGGTTCTTCAGCATGTTGAAGCGGGTGCCTGACGGGGTAGCCGCGGATCCTGAACGTCCAGGCGCGCAGTGGTGGCTTCTCGCGCTGATTGCGTTGGCTTCGCTCACGATCGGCGCCTCCCGCGCCTGGCTAGCCTGGCAGACGGGTGCCGCTGTCACTTACTACCACGTGGTCTACCTGTTGCTGACGCGCACGATCGGGTGGTTTGTAGCGCTGTATCTCGTAGCCGGCGTCCTCGTCATGTTGAGTCGGCGCCGTCGGCCGGTGCTCACGCCAGAAAGCCCATGACCCCGAGGACCGTGCCGATGGCGGCGGCGGTGAATCCGATGACCGGGAAGAACTTCCGCTTCGACAGGAAGTAGAGGGACGACATCACCAGTCCCAGCTCCAGGAAGCCCTCGCCGATGTCCAGGCGGACCGCGCGGCCTTCCTCGCGAACGGTCTCGTCGTGTTTGAGGCGAGCTTCCTTGTCGATTTCCTTGGTCTCTTCGGCGTAGTGGGCGCTCTGCTTCGTGTACTTGTCGATGATGGCCTGCACCCGGCTCTCATCTGTCGACAGTGCCCGCGCAAGATCCGCCCCGACATCCAGGACCTGCTGCCGGTTCTTCTTTGCCTGATAGAACGACCACTGGTCGTTTTCTTCGGTGCGGTTGATTACAGCGGCGTTGTGGGCGCGATGTGAACCGATGGTGACGACGGCGAGAATGATGCCGATGACGCCGACCGCGACACCCACCGTTTGCGCAAAGCTGTCACCCGAGTGGTCGTGGTGCCCGGTGTGGATCTCAACCTCTGCCATCACAATCTCCGCGACGCTGGAAATCAGCGCCGCGGATTCTACTCGAAGACCCGCTCGAGCTTATTTGAACAGAAGCACGGCCTTCTGCAATGTCATCCAGACTCCCCATCCGAGCGGGATCCAGACGACGGCCCAGGCGGCCGGGATCAGCCACGAGGGTTGGGCCTCCCCGGCACCGGTACTGGAGGCGACCGGCTGATTGCCGTTCTTGGCTTTCTGGACAGAGTCGTCGGCCGCGATTTCCTCGGGCGTCATGTAGTTCTTGGGGTCCACCGGCTTGACCAGCAGGTTGCAGATGAAGCCGAGGGCCAACAAGCCGGCCAGGATGTACATGGTCAGGCTGTACGCTTGCGCCTTCGCCACGCCATGATCGAGCTGATAGTCGCGGATGTAGTTGACCAGTACGGGGCCGAGGACGCCGGCGGTTGACCATGCGGTCAACAGACGCCCATGGATCGCGCCGACCATCCGAGTCCCGAACAGGTCCGCGAGGTACGCTGGAACCGTCGCGAACCCCCCACCGTACATCGACAACGCAACGCAGAAGACGGCCGCAAAGAGTGCCAGGTTAACGGTTAGAGCGATCCAGGGCACGGATGCGTAAATCGCGATTCCCAACAGGAAGAAGACTGCATAGGTGGCCTTGCGTCCGATCTTGTCGGACAGGGATGCCCAGAAAATGCGGCCGCCGATGTTGAACAGCGAGAGCAGGCCGGTGAACCCCGCCGCAATGGCTGCAATCTGCGTCTTCTGTTCGGCGGTGAGTTGATCGAACGTCGCCGCGACACCGATCAGGCGCCCACCGAACACTTCCTGCAGCAGGGGCGAAGCCATGCCGAGGATGCCGATGCCGGCGCTGACGTTCAGAGTCAGCACGGCCCACAACAGCCAGAACTGCGGAGTCCGCCAGGCCTTGTGCAGGTGAACCTGCCGGTCGGTCACCAGCTTCTGAGCCTTGGTCTTCGATGGATCCCAGTTCGCGGGAGCCCAACCTTCCGGCGGCACGCGGTAGCTCAAGGCCCCCCCGAGCATGAACACAAAGTAGATGGCGGCCATGGTCAGGAAGGTTTCCCACACACCCACCGAGCTCGGGGTGGCGTAAAGCTTCATGAGTTTGTCAGCGAGGGGCGCGCCGATCATGGCGCCTCCGCCGAAGCCCATGATGGCCATGCCGGTTGCCATGCCACGCCGGTCCGGAAACCACTTGATCAGGGTCGAGACCGGCGAGATGTAACCCAACCCGAGCCCGATGCCGCCGATGATTCCGGAGCCGAGCCACATCAGCCACAGTTGGTGGATCATGACTCCGAATGCGGAGATCACCAGGCCGCCGCACCAGCAGAACGTGGCTACGACACCCGCCTTGCGGGGACCGGCACGCTCCAGCCAGCCGCCCCAGATGGCCGCGGCCGAGCCGAGAAACACGAAGAACAGGGTGTACGTCCACCCGAGCATGTTCAACTTCCAGTCGCAGGTGGTTGTTGTCGCATAGCCGATGAAGCTGGTGTCAGCCGGGCAGGCGACCGACTGGGTGATGCCGATCGCCTTTGACAACGGCAACCAGAAAACGGAGAAGCCGTAGGCCATGCCGATACACAGGTGAATGGCTAGCGCGGCGGGCGGAACCATCCAACGGCTGAAGCCGGGGCCGGCAATAGTTCGCTCGCGCGACAGAAATCCTGGCGCGGGAAGTGCGTGAGTTGTGGCCATATTGTTTTTGGATACCTCGAGTGATGTGCGTCCTGCACCAAAAAGTGTTCCAGTCTAACCATGGCTCCGGAGGGCGGATACCGTCCAAGGGTCCCGGGGGAGTTCCCGGCCCGAATGTGTGCCGTGGATGGTGCAGCGTGGCGGGTTCCTCGCCGTCATGAAATCTTCATGCATTGCACCTGCCGGTGTGGTGATTGGGTCACACAACACTTGGCAAGACGAAGGTACCTTTAGCCATTACGACGGTCACTTTACGTCAAATGGCAGATCCGATAAGAATACTGCTGGCAAGAGGGGGCTTGCACACTGTTTTCCAGCCCATCCTCGATGGAGCGAGCCGCGAGCCCATTGGCTACGAGGCTTTGACCCGCGGGCCCGCCGGCCACGAGCTGAATTCACCGATTGCCCTGATTGCCGTTGCCGCCAAGAGCGGGCTCAGCACTGAGCTCGAGTGCGCGTGCATCAAATCCGCATTGACCAGTTACCGTCAGCTGCGTCTGCAGGGGCGGTTGTTTTTGAATGTACTGCCCCAAACGCTTCTGGATTGGGACGACTTTCCTGAGTGGTTGGCTGACCAGCTCGCGAATGCGGGGATCGATCCGCACGATGTCGTGCTGGAGTTGACTGAGCACGGCCTGAGCGAGGACGAGACTCAACTCGCCGCGGCGGTTGTCCCGTTGCGGGCGTTAGGTTGTGACATCGCCATTGATGATCTGGGGGCCGGCTCGTCGGGGCTGAAGACCTGGTCGGCGATTCGTCCTGACTACGTGAAGGTTGATCGGTACTTCGTGGCCGGGGTGGAGCAGGACGCTGTTCGGGGCGAAATTCTGCGCTCCGTTGTGGATATGGGGCGGGTGACCGGTTGTCGGATCATTGCCGAAGGCGTTGAGAACCGCGAACAGTTTGCGCTTGCGCTCGAGCTCGGCGTCGATTACCTGCAGGGCTTCCTGTTCGGGCCGCCTCAACAGTCACCCAAGCTGGATTCGGTCATGTTGGGCTCGCTGGAGACGGCCGCGAAGGCGGGAGCATCGGCTGACTGCGCCGGACACCTCGTGCTGCAGATCCCGGGTGTCGATGCCTCCCTGAATGTTGCGGATGTCGTGGAGATGTTCCGCGAGGAACCCACGTGGACGGCCCTGGCCGTCCTCGAGAAGGACCGCCCGGTCGGGATGGTTCACCGCGACGATCTGTTGATTTTTCTCAGCCGGCCGCTGCACCCGGAGGTTTACAACCGTAAGCCGGTGTCGAGCGTGATGAATCGGGCCGCGGTACAGATCGATGCGCGCGCCAGGCTCGACCAGGTCAGCCGGTTGGTGACCGCGCGTACCGCGGGGCGGCCCCGGGATGACTTTATTGTTACCCGCAACGGGCGTTACCTCGGGATGGGCCGCACGATCGATCTGCTGCGACACATCACGGCTCAGCAGATCCAGACGGCCAAGCAGTCCAACCCGCTGACCGGACTGCCGGGTAACCGGGAGATTCAGACTCACATCGCGCAGTGGCTGGCATGCCGGCGCTCGTTCGTGGCTTGTCATCTCGACCTGGATCATTTCAAGGCTTTCAATGACGCGTATGGGTATGCGCGTGGCGACCAGGTGCTGTTGCATGTTGCGCAGGTGGTGACTCATGCGGCGCGCCCCCGTGTTGATTTCGTGGGCCACGTCGGCGGCGATGACTTCGTGTTTCTCATGCGGAGCCAGGACTGGTCGCTGCGGCTCACGGCCATTGTGGAAGAGCTCGAAGCTTCATTGATCAACTTCCATTCGCTCGAGCACCGCCAGGCCGGTGGCCTCGACGGAGTTGACCGTGACGGGCTGGCGAAGCGGTTTGCCTTGCTGAGCGCGTCGATTGCGGCTGTTGAGGTGGATGGGCGCAAGCCCATCACCGCTGAGGAAGTCGCCGATGCGCTTCAGGTGACCAAGCGAGCAGCCAAGGCGAAGGCCGGGTGCTCATGTATGTTGGCAGTGGGGACCGAGATTTCTGATTTGTCGGTCTGGGCGCCCAAGGCGGCGCCGTCTGCGTTGTCGCAGATGGGGTTGTTTGCTGCGGCTGGGGTCGGGTAGTCGGGCTGCCGCCGTTGGGGTAACGCCGCTGTTGCTGGCGTCTTACGGTGGTGTGCCGAATAGCTGGGTCCAGTAGATCCCGTTGTTGCTCGCGTTGTTCACCGCGTATGCCACTGCCATCTGTTTGAAACGCGCGTCCATGAGGTTCTCGCAATGGTGCGGGCTTCCCACCCACCCACTGACGACTTCCTCCGGCGTCATGATTCCGCTCGCCAGGTTCTCCCCAACTTCTTTCCACTTGTAGCCTTGCCGCGTGACGCGTTGAGCGGGTGAGCTTCCATCACGACCGGTGTGATCGAAGTAGTTGTGATCGGCCATGTCCCTCGAATGCTCGGCCGCAGCTCGTTCGAGCGACGATGGCGCCAGCACCAGGGGCGGGGCGGCGGGCATCAGCTCGCGCCCGCATCGGCGCGCATGCGATCGCGCCTCGTTGGTGAGTTTCAGTACGCGACGGCTGATCGCAAACCGGTCACCCGATGACGGCGGCATGAACGGCGCAGCCACCACCACCCATACCGCGCCTCCGCGACGATACGTGCCAATCTCCTTCAATTCCTTGTTGCCGATTTGCGCGCAGAACTGACGCGCTACAGTTTGTGCGATATCGCGGTCGTCTCGCGCGTTGGGTAACTGAATGGATGCTGAAGTCACGTAGCGGTAACCAGCGTTCCTCGCGGCATTTTGTAGACTCTCGCCCGAGGACAGTCGGCGCGCGGCTTCGTTGAGCCGCGAATTCTCGCGTAAAGGTGGCGCGGTGCCGGGATTTACGCGGCAGCCGTGCAGCCGGGCCTCGTTGACCGCTCCGGCGACACTGGCCTCGGTGGTTATTGGCACGAGAGCAAGAGACAAGACGAGTAAAATGAACCGTAGCAATATTGGACCCTCTTCGAACGGCCGTTATCGTTGACGCATGCACACGCTCGAAAGCAAACGTGATTCTGCCATCGCCAACTGGCCTTGGCGTGAAGGGAATCAGTTCACCCTGTTCGAAGCCACCGAGCTGTACTTCGAACGCATGATCCAGGCGATCGATGACGCACGCTCCTACATTTGCCTGGAAATGTACCTGGTTGAATCAGGAGTCCTGGCCAACCGGTTCATTGAGGCTTTTGTGCGCGCGACCCAACGCGGGGTCAGTGTCCGGCTGGTGCTGGATGGCTTTGGATCGCTGGGCCTCGGGAAGGCGGATCGTGAGCGGCTGACGGACGCGGCGGTCGAGCTGCGTATCTACAACATCGTTCACCTGCGCAAGCGCCTGCACAATTTTCTTCGAGATCATCGCAAGCTGATGATCGTGGATGGCACGGTTGCGTTCGTTGGCGGAGTTGGGCTCACTGACGAATTCGGTGTCGCTGGCCCCAATGGCACGCCTTGGCGGGACCTCGTGGTTGAGATCCATGGGCCGGTTGTGGCGGACTGGCAAGAGACATTTTTGCGTACATGGCGACGCTCTGGCGGCGGCGGACTGAAGTTGCCTGTGCCGACCGTCCATCCGCTACCTGACGGGGCGCGTGGGCGTGTTGTGTTGAGCGAGGCTTGGTGGAGATCCGAGCTGGCGAACGCCGTTGCCCGACGACTCGGGTCGGCAAGACAACGGGCTTGGATCATGAGCGCGTACTTCGTCCCGTCACGGCGCTTTCGAAAGGCGCTTCGCCGCGCCGCCCGTCGCGGCGTGGATGTGCGTCTGGTTGTCCCCGGGCCTTTAACTGACCACCCGATCGTGCGTCAGGCCGCGCGCCGGTTCTATGGCAAGTTGCTTCGCAACGGCGTACGGATTTTTGAATATCAGCCGCGGGTGCTGCACGGGAAGATGACCATCTGTGATGGTTGGGTGTCCGTGGGCTCCAGCAACCTGGATCGGTACAGCTTCAAGTGGAATCTGGAGGGAAACCAGGAGATCGAGAACGAGGCGTTCGCCGCCGCGGCCGCCGCGGTGTTTGTCCAGGACTGCCAGCAGTCGCTGGAGTTGGACCCGAAGCGCTGGCCACAGCGGGCTTGGGTGGATCGGTTGCAGGAGCGGTTTGCGGGGTGGCTCGACCGGTGGTTGGATCGGTGGCGGCGGCCGCATTTGTAGATTGCCGGGGGCGCGGCGGGCGTTAGCCCGGCACTTTGCTCAAGCGCCAGGCGGGGGCCAGTGCTCTGCCAGGTCGGCGAGGGGTTCGCCGCTTACCATGCGCGCCATGGCGTAGCCGAGCAACTCACCGCTGGGCAGGATCTTTACCTTGCTCCGTTTGCCCAATGACGCCGTGCTGGGCGCATAGCCAACACTGTCGGTAACGACCACCTGCGCGATGTCGTCCGCGGCGGCTAGCGCTGCCAACCCGTCTTCCATCGGCGTGTGAGTTACGGTTGCATGGACTGACGTAGCTCCGGCGGCCTTCAACGCTGTGGCTGCTTTTATCAAGGTCGTGCCGGACGAGCACAGATCATCCAGCACGATTGCCGCGCGACCTTTCGGGTTGCCAACAACCGTGCCGCCCGAGAGCACTTCGCCGTCGCGGCGTTTCTCCACAAACACCAATTCAACGTCCTTGCCGGTCTTGCGTTCCAGCAGCTCGCGAAACAACTGAGCGCGTCTGATGCCTCCGATGTCAGGCGACGCAACGGCCAGCTTTTCATGCGCAAGCTGCTGTATGAAATGTGCTGCCATCATTGGCATTGCTGACAGGTGATCTACAGGTATTCGAAATGCGTTGTCGACGGAGGAGGCGTTGTGCACGTCGAGCACAACGACACGATGAGCGCCTGCCGCCTCGAGCTGTTGGGCGACGTATCGTGTGTAGACGGGATCGCGCGCCTTGGTACGGCGGTCCTTTCTCGCGTAGGCGAGATAGGGAATCACAGCCACAACCTGTCGAGCGCCAGCATCCCGCAGTCCGTGGATAAGGAACAGCAGCCGAATCAACCGCAGCGCAATTGGCGCTTTCTGCGTTTCGGCTAGCGACTGAACCACGAACACCGTCCGGTCGCGGACCGGCTGCAGGGGGCGTAACTTGAACTCACCGCCGGCGTATTCGCGTTCCTCCAGTGCGGCGATCGGAATGCCTGATCGCTCGCTCGCAGCCAACCCCAGCGTGCGACTCTCGGTCGGTGCGAATATCAGGGGCTCGTGGGTGGTTCGCCGGGTCATCTAGGGTGCCGCCTCAGTTGCTGGGCATGGGAGTCGTCGAGTAAAGCTCTGTAGTTCGTACAAAAGACAGCAGGAATGATGACATGACCTCCATTTGCGTGTGATACGCACTGATGGCCTGACGTTTTTTCTGCTCCTCCGGGGTTTCCAGGTTAAACGGAATCTGTGACAGACCATGTCCCAGCGGGGGTGGATTCATCGCCAGCTCGGGCTCGTAGCCTCGCGGAATGGGCCAGAACTCCCCACCGTGGACTATCCAATACCGCACTCTGGAAAGCTCGTTGCGTCGTGCCATGGTGCGGATGGTGAAGAGACCCGTGGCCCGGTGATCTGGGTGGGAGTCGCGCGGGCTGGGGGCCAGCACCAGCGTCGGATGAACCTTGTCGAGTACCGACTCGAAATCATGCTCCAGGTTTTCCCCTGTATAGGGATGGCCGGGAGAGAGGGTACCGGGGTAGGGAACCGCCGTGGCGGTTGTGAACTTCGAGCGATACGTTGTTATGTAGTAGTCCGTAAACAGGGGCAGGATCCCACGGTCGGGATAGCCCAGGAAATACAGCCGATCCAACGGGACGCCGAGAATGGTCGCGGCGTCTCTGGACTCCTGCATTCGGCGCAGGGCGAGCTCGCGGAGCCGCGAGGGACGGAAGATCAGGCTTTTCTCTACAACCAGCAGGTCGAGCTCAGACCCATCGCCGCTCGTGAGCCAGACGATGCTCACGTGACCTCCAGCATGCAACACACGTTGCATCACGCCGGAGCAGCACAGCACTTCGTCGTCCGGGTGCGGGGAGACAACCAGCAACGAAGTTGCCGACGTAATCGGCATCGTCGCCGCCGAGGTGGTGATCTTGGGTGGCTCAGCGGCGGTGTTCGTTTCGAGCCGCGGTGCCGGGGCCGCTGCAGGTGAGGTTGGGTCCGAAGCCCGGGCGGGCTTCTTCGCCGCGGTTGCTGATGACGCCCCGCACGTCATCAGCGCCGCAATCACGCTCGCAATCAGGATGCGTAGCAAATCGTACTCAGCCCAATAATCCTTTACCGGGCGGCAGTATAGGGTGGTCCGATCCAGGCAGGGAGCTGAGCCGGGACGGCAAGCTCAGCCTGCCGCTACGATGCAGCTTTCTGCTGTGGCACAAATGTCTCCGTCACCGCCTTCTCCAGCAGGTCTGGTGGCAGCAGGCCTTCGTTGATCAGGAAATCGTGGTAGGCCTGGGCGTTGAATTTCTTCCCCAGGGCGAGCTCAGTTTTGGCACGCAGCGCTTCAATCCTGGTGTAACCGTAGAAGTACGACGTCGCCTGGCCCGGTCCAGTGAAGGTGTACCGGTCAACCTCCTGCTTGGCCATGGGCTCTGACAGCATGACTTCATCCATCAGAAGCTGTTTGGCCGCGGCGGGCTCAATCATCCCGAGGTTCAACATCGGATCCAGGAATGCACGAGCCGCGCGCAGCAGCCTCGCCTGCAGAGCGCCCAACTGTCCGTCGAGCGGCTCGTAGGGCTTCATGAATGCTTCTGCGTAGAGTGCCCAGCCTTCAACATTCGCACTGTTGAACGCGAACACCGCTCGAGTGCTCGACACACCATGCTCCAGCATCGCGGCAAACTGCAGCTCATGCCCCGGCCGTGCCTCATGCGCCGTCAGCGTCCAGGTGATGGCGTCATAATTGAAGTCGTCCATCTCGACGTTCGGATCCCCATTTGGGTTCGACGTTGGAAGTACGAACTCACCAGGCTCACCGGTGTTGCCGATCAACCGCGGTATGTCCATGTGTGGCGCAGGTGTTGCTGCGGATTCTGCGTCCGTCGCCAACCGGATAACAGCCTTTCGCTGCGGGACGGTGATCAAGTGGTGATCGCGCGCGATAGTTTCGAGGCTGTTGAGGCGCTGAGTGTAGAGTGCAATCAGCTTGTCGTTGGGGACCTTCGCCTTTTTTAATTCGCGAATGACATCGTGATAGTCGGACGATTTCATGCCACGTTGAGCGGCAATTTGCGCCGCGAGCGCTTGCATCTCGTCGCGCGTGGATGCATAGACAAACAGGGCGCGCTCCATGAGCGCGTGGGGCTCCATATCGACGCCGAAGTTCTTCAAATTGTCTGCGTAGATTTCCGCCGGCAGTCGGTTGGTCGGTCGCGCTCGCGGCACAACGGTGGCGCGTACCCACTTGGAGTAGTCAGTCAGTTGAGCTGACAGTGTCTTGAAGTCCTTCTGATAGCCCTTCAGTCCGGCTTTTTCGAAGAGATCCCGAATCCCCTTCAGATACTGGTCCTGGTTCTTGAGGTGTTGCTCAACCTCAACGGTCCACGGCCCGGTGAGCGTCTTGTCGCCGAGATGCTCGTCAACGCGCGCTCGCACGAGAGTTGCTATCGGTTCGTAGCCGCGTTCAGCACCAACGTATCTCTTGAGGCGGGTCAACGCCGCAGCCTGCCGTGATTTGGGAACGCGTGGGTCGAGCAGCGCGTGGAAACCGTTAAAGAGCGCTTGCGGCAAATCAAAGTACGGCAGCATCAGCCGGTCATTCAACTCCAGTGTATGGCGTTGATCTCTGGCACTCTTGAGAAGAATCTCGATGTCCTGTTTGACACGTTGATCCGACACAGTGGGCAATGCCCGTTCGTAACCAGCGGCAACTGTGGCGAGGTCATCTTCCTGCCGCTGCACTGTGTGAGGCTTCGCGTCGAAGACCTCCGTATCGTGCCCGTCGACACCAATCGCAGATGCCGATTCCGGGTTGTACTTCGCATTCTCTTCCAACAGCGCAGCCGCCTGCTTGTTGCTTTCGACTATCCAATCCGGGGTCGAGGGCGCCGCGGCGCTCGCAGTCGAGAATATCGACGCTGCGATCAAAGAGGTGACGGTCAGGGCAATTCCTTTCGCTGAGGTCATTCGAATGTCTCCGGTGCTTACTGTGGAGCGAGCTCGAGTGGGGATTGGGCGGGCGCCGCGGATGCTAGCACCGCATGTCCCACCGGGTGGTCGGGCGAGTCCCGCCCCGTCGAGATTTGAGCACGTTTCGTCGTATTTGCCGTTTCGCTTGAAATATTTAAAGAAATAGTAAATTATTTAGCCTATTCGCAATATTATCCCGTGGAGAAGCATTATGAAAAACCCTCCTGCCGGCTGGCCGCGCATTTCAAACAGCGTTTATTACGACGATCCACGGAGTGCCATCGATTGGCTGGTAAAGGCGTTTGGGTTTGAGGTGCGGCTGAAGGTCGAAGGTGACAATGGAAGAATCGAGCATTCGGAGCTCACATTTGGGGATGGACTGATCATGGTGGGCGACGTGGCGAAGGCGAGCGTGCAGAACGGTGGATTGCGCGCATCGCCACAGTCCGTTGGGGGCGCGAACACCCAGCAGATGTGCATTCACGTCGACGATGTTGATGCTATCTGCGCACGGGCACGCGCGGCCGGAGGGAAAATTACACGTGAGCCGACGACAACTGACTATGGCGAGGACTATTGGATCGATCGTTCGTGCCAGGTGCAGGATCCGGAAGGACATGGGTGGTACTTCATGCAGCGTCTGTCGAGAGATTGATGACTGACAATCCTCTCGACGGGATGTTTGCCGCGCTGGCCGACCCGGCGCGTCGTGGCGCCGTTGATTTACTTCGGAAGAAGCCGAGACGCGCCGGCGAGTTGGCAAACGCGCTGTCCCTCAGTCCGGCTCGTATGAGCCAACACCTGCGCGTGTTGCGCGACAGCGGTCTCATTGAGGAAAATGACGTTGACGGCGACGCGAGAGTTCGCCTGTATCGCCTGCGTCAACAGCCGTTCTCCGAAATCCGCGGCTGGCTCGACGAGGTGGAGGAGTTTTGGGCTTCGGAGTTGGCCGCGTTCAAGGCACACGCTGAACGGAAGGCGAAGAAGTGACTGCGGGTGATCGCGCGACGGTATCTGCGCTGGTGAAAGTGCCGCAGGCCACTGCATTTGAAGTGTTCACGCAGGAAATCGACCTTTGGTGGCGCAAGGGCCCCAAGTTCCGCTTTGGGCGGCAGCCAGGCGCGCTGACGTTCGAACCGTCCTTGGGCGGGCGGCTGTTTGAGTCGTTTCCATCGGAGTCTGGAACACACGTACGCGAAGTTGGACGAGTCACCGTTTGGGAACCGCCGGCGCGGCTGGTGTTCACGTGGCGCAACGTCAATTTCGCTGACGACGAAAGCACCGAGGTGGAGGTGCGGTTCGAACCGTCCGAATCAGGCACGCTCGTAACCGTTCAACACCGCGGCTGGGGAGCCATCCGCGCCGACCATCCAGCCCGGCACGGGCTGCAGGGGGCGGATTTCAGCCGGATGATCGGGTTGTGGTGGGGAGATTTGATGTCGGCGATGCGGGTGTACGTCGAGCACCGGCGAGGTAAGTGAGCCGAGCGCCGGTGGGCGGTCGGCCCGGCGGTCAGGGCGAGCCGAAGCGTTTGAGGTCGAACGCCTTCACTTCAAACCGGGGCGTGCGGCCCATAACCAGCGCGGCGACGAGGTCTGCGGTGACGGCCGACAGCGTCAGGCCGAGATGTTGGTGGCCGAGTGCGTAGTACAACTCGTGCGGCCCGCGGGCACGGCCGATGCCGGGAAGGTAGTCGGGCAGGGTGGGGCGCGGGCCCATCCAGCTCGGGCCATCGGGGTCGCACTGATACCCCATCTGTCGCACCTTGGCGCGCAGCCGGCGTGGCTTGTCGGGGTCTGGCGGTGAGCTCAAGCCGGCAAACTCCAGGAAGGTCGACGCCCGCAGGCGGGAGGCCATCGGCGTAACGACTACGCTGTGGTCGGCGTACAGGATGGGCGCGTCTATCAAGGGCGCGTGGTTGGGAAGCTCGATGTGGTAACCGCGTTCGGCTTCTACCGGGGCGTTGATGCCGAATGGCGCCAACAAGGGTCGTGACCACGCACCCGCGCAGATCACCGCTGCGCGGGGGGACAGCGTACCGTTGTCGGTAACAATTTCGATGCTGTCGCCGCGAGGGCGGACGTGTCGAACCTCCGCGCGCAGGATCGATCCACCGCCCTGCGTCGATGCCGTGGCGAATGCCCGCGCGACATGCGACGGATCGAGCACATGCGCAGACGCGGGGTACCAAACGCCTGCAGCCCCAAGGTCACCGAGGGAGCCGGCCTGGCCAGCCGGCGTTGCCCCGTTGCCGGCCGCGGCAGACCCGGCGGTGCCGTTGGCGGCGGCAGCGGCGGCGCGCAGCAACTCTGCGGGTGGGTCGTTTGCGGGAACGCCGATGCGAGAGGCGTGAATGCGCGCGGCGGAGGCCTGGGCGCGCGCGTTGGGGCTCAGCCAAATTGCGTAGTGGCCATTGCGACGAATGAGGTCGCCGCGGCCCACTTCGAGCAACTGCGATTCCAACACATCAGCTGAGTTGCTGACGAGCGGCGCGAGATGCCGGGTGTTCGCTTCCTGCCGGAAGGCGGCGAGTGCGAACCGCGTCATCCAGGGCGCCATCGTCAAAACACGCCGAAGCGGTATGTCCAGCACGCCGCCGAATGCGACCAACTCACGCCAGAAACTGAACAGTAGTTGAGTGGAAGGAAGTGGCTGCAGCTGCTCAGTGGCAATGTGACCGACATTGCCAAAGGACGCCCCGGCAGTCGCCGGGTCCGCGCGGTCGATGAGCAGCACGCGTCGCCCCGCCTTTGTGAGCGCCCACGCGACAGCACAGCCAATGACGCCAGCCCCAACGACTGCGACATCTGGGCTCGCCGTGGGATTGCCTGGAGCGACGTCAGTCATGCATCAGCCCAGCCGACGCCGCAACCGCCGCGGCAGTCACGACCTTCTTTGCTGCCGTAACCGGTGCCGGTAAGGGAAACGCGACGGCCGCCGTATGGTCGTGCTGGCACCATCACCATGGCAAACGCAGGGCCGGCGAGAGCGGTCATCGTGGCGAAGGGGGGTTGCCGATCACTATCAAGGTAAATCCGGCTCCAGCAAGGCCGCACACGAGCACGCGCCACGGCAACCGCAGGATCGCCGCCAAGGACTATTGTCCGAATGGGTTCATGCATGAAATTGGGATGGGGCGGACATAACGTTGTTTTTTGCGGTGCGGCAGCCGGGTTTACGTGGGCCGTTGAGCCTAACCTTGCCGACGCCATTCGGGCATTGGGAGGTCCGTCTTGTAGCTGTCAGCCCGTAACGTATACGATCTACGCCGACCCCTCAACCCGAGTCCCTGACTGATGGCTAGTCCTCTTCCCTGCAAATGGTCCGGAGTGTTTCCGGCCGCGACCACTCAATTTGATGAATCACACAACGTCGATCTGGCTGCCACGAAGGCGGTCCAGGCGGCGCTCATTCGAGATGGCGTGCACGGGATGATAGTGCTGGGCACGGTTGGCGAGAACAACTCGCTCAATGCGGATGAGAAACGTGCCGTTCTGAAAGCAGCGGTTGAAACGTCAGCTGGAAATGTGCCGATCATTGCCGGCGTTTCGGAATTCACGACGCCAACCGCGGCGGCGTTCGCCCGCGATGCGGAGCGCATCGGCGCTGATGGGCTGATGGTCCTGCCGGCGATGGTCTACGTGCCGACACCGGCGGAGTTGGAATATCACTTCCGTACGATCGCGCAGGCAACCTCGCTGCCGATTATGTTGTACAACAACCCGCCGGCATATCGGGTGAACATCGATCTGGGAACGCTGGGGCGGTTGGCGGATCAGCCCAACATCGTTGCCGTCAAGGAATCCGCGCCGGATCCGCGCCGCTTTACCGACATCTACAACGCCTTCGGCGACCGCTTCGTACTTTTCGCTGGACTCGACGACGTTGCGTTTGAAGGGTTCTGCCTCGGTGCCAAAGGTTGGGTTTCCGGGCTGACAAACGCGTTTCCGAAGGAATCGCTCGCGCTTTACGACGCGCTGAAGGCAGGAGATCTGGATAAGGCGCGTAAGATCTACCGATGGTTTATGCCGCTGCTGCATTTGGACGCCGAACACGACCTGGTGCAGACGATCAAACTGTCTGAGCAGATCATGGGCCGTGGATCGGAGCGGGTGCGTCCGCCACGCCTCATCCTGAGCGGAGAGCGCCGAGCACAGGTGACAGAGATGGTGAAAAAAGCGGCAGCGACGCGGCCGGTGTAGCCCCCTATGAGATCAGTCTTCTTCTGCATTGACGGCCACACCGCTGGCAACCCGGTCCGACTCGTCGCCGGCGGCGCGCCGTTTCTCAACGGCGCAAACATGAGCGAACGGCGCCAGGACTTCCTGACAAGGTTCGACTGGATCCGCCTGGGCCTCATGTTCGAGCCCAGAGGCCACGACATGATGTCGGGCGGCTTTGTCTTCCCGCCGATCGACCCCGCCAACGACGCGGCTATCCTGTTCATTGAAACCAGCGGCTGCCTGCCGATGTGCGGCCACGGCACGATCGGAATCGTCACTTTTGCGCTGGAGCACGGACTGATCCGGCCGCGGACACCCGGACGTCTCAGCCTCGAGGTGCCGGCAGGAATCATTGGGATCGAGTACACGACCCAGGGTAACAAGGTGACCAGTGTCACCATCCGTAACGTGGCGTCCTACGTGGCAGCCCGAGGCGTGGAAATCGACGTCCCGGGCCTCGGCCCCCTCGTAGTAGATGTCGCCTATGGCGGCAATTTCTACGCGATCATCGAGCCTCAGGGTGCCTACAAAGGCATCGATCAGCTGGGGGCAGGCAATATCCTTTCCCTCAGCCCGGTAGTCCGGGCGCTCATGCGTAAGGCTGTCGAGCCCGTGCATCCGCTCGACTCGACTATCAGGGGAGTCAGCCACGTGATGTGGGCCGACAAACCCAAAGGTGAGGGGGCGCACGGCCGAAACGCCGTGTTCTACGGTGATCGCGCGATCGATCGCTCTCCCTGCGGCACCGGGACGTCAGCGCGGCTCGCGCATCTGGCGGCTCAGGGTAAGCTCAAAGTGGGCGACCGGTTTGTGCATGAGAGCATCATTGGCAGCCGATTCATCGGTCGTGTACTGCAGACAGTAGACCTTGGCGGTACTACAGCTATTATTCCCATGATTGAAGGTGCGGCTTTCACGACGGGATTCAACACACTTTGGATCGACCCGTCCGAACCATTTCCTTCTGGGTTCCAAGTCATATGACATAAGGATTTGAGCAGGCGACGCCTGCACGATATGTCGGAGAATTTAATTCGCACCATGAGCGGGCAGATCACGGCCCGCATCAGGGAGAAGATTCTGACGGGGGTCTACCCCCCAGGATCGGCACTGCTGCAGGACGTAATTGCGGCAGAGTTTGGCGTCAGCAAGATTCCCGTGCGCGAGGCCCTCGTCCAGCTCCGCGCGGAAGGCTTGGTCGACGTGTTCGCCCATCGTGGCTTCCAGGTTCGGCCGCTGTCTTCCATGGAAGTTGATGAGGTCTTTCGCCTTCGCTCGCAGATAGAGCCTCAAGCCGTGGCCGAAGGGGCACGTCGAGCCGAGGAGCAGGATCGCGACGCCACCCGTCTGGCCTTTGGCAATCTGAACGATGCGCTTGCCGCCGGCGAGCTATACGAGTCCGGAGACCTGAATCGCGCGTTTCACATCGCGCTCATTGTCCCTCGTCTGCAGCCGATCGCTGCCGAGATCCTCAGTCGACTCCACACGCTGTCACAGCGTTATGTCCGAATGCACCTTCTGCCGCCCGGTCGGGTAAAGCGCGCAACGTCTGAACATACGGGCCTTTACGAGGCTTGGATCAGTGGCAACATCGATGAAGTGATCCGGCTTACACACGGCCACATCGAGACGACGCGCGACGACCTCGCGCAGCTTCTCCAAGCTCCGAAGTAGCGTTCCTACGCCATCGGAGGAGCGGCAGACTGCCGCACGACCAGCTCGTGCGGGACCAGTCGGTCCATTGACTCCAGTGTTTCGCCATCCCGCTGCGTTCGTATCTTACGAATGAGCAGGTCCAACGCAGCTTCCGCCATTTCCGAGATGGGTTGACGAATCGTCGTCAACTCGGGCCAGACTGTCGTCGCGGTGGCCGTATCATCAAAGCCGACGACGGACAGATTGCGGGGAACATCGAGACCTCTACGATGTGCGACAGATACCACCGCGGCCGCCATATCATCATTGCTGGCAAAAATGGCTGTAGGTCGGGGCTCAATGGCTAACAGCTTTTCCGCAGCTTCGAGGCCCGATCGATAGGTGAAGAAACCCTGTTCGATGCGCGGGGGCTCGATATCGCATTCCGCCTCGCGCAAGGCCGTTTCAAACCCCAACCAGCGCTCACCACTGGCCGTCTGGTTAGGGTGGCCCTTTATGAACGCGATCCGGCGGTGTCCCAGCGTCAACAGGTAACGTGTCATTTCGTACGCCGCTTTGAAGTCATCGATGCGAACGCAGGATGCATCCGGTCGGAATCGACCCGTGGCCACGGCGACTGTCGGCACCTTCTCTTTCTTTAGCTCCGTCAAGATGACATGCGACTCGCAGATCGGCGGCGGCAGGATCACCCCCGACACACCACCGTCGAGCAGGCGTCTGACGGCCGCACGTTCCCCCGTAGCAGAGGCGGCCTCGCATTTTTCCAACATCAACTGCGCGCTCTTGCGGCTGCTCTCATCGAGCGCGCCGAGCAGGAACTCGCTCAGGTACGCGGCACTGGGGTTGCTGTAGAGCAGGCCGATCCGGACGTTTTCCGCACCGGCCAAGCTGCGCGCGGCAGGGTTTGGGGCGTACCGCAGGTCCTTGACTGCAGCGAGAACCGCTTCACGCGTGGTTTCCCTGACGTTGCGTTCGCCGTTTACAACTCTCGAAACGGTCATGGGGGAGACGCCGGCTTTGCGCGCGACGTCATGGATAGTTGTGCCCCGACGAGTGCCGCGGCCTGTCTTTCGCAGTGATGGCATGTCGCCATTGTGCACCATGTCGCTGCAGCGTGAGCGGTGCATAGGAGCCCTTCGCCATTGTGACGTGTCGCACTGTGGGGACAGTTCCGATTCGCTTTCAACGGTCGTACCCTTTGTGTCATGTGCGACCGAATAGTTATCCCCGACCGCGAAGAGGTTGAGCAGGAGCTCAGCGTCAACAATCCCTGGTGGACCTTCTCCACTCGCTTCAACGTTGCTGCAACGCACAGCGTCCCGGCAGCACGCATGCACGACAAGGAATCTGAAGGCGTCATGATGCGGTGGGGGCTGGTGCCCGCGGCAACGAAGGCCCCGGAGGTGGGGCAGGCCATGCCGCCGGGCATGCCGAGCGTGAAGTCTGCCGCCATCGAGGCGGCCGAGGAGTACAAAACCGTCTGGCTCTACGGGCAGCGGTGCATCGTCCCGGTGGCGGGCTTCTACGTCTGGAAGCGGACGAAGGCCGGCTACCGGCAGCCGTTTTATGTACGCCTGGTCAACCGTCCTGTGTTTGGAGTCGCCGCACTGTGGGATCGGTTCGTCACCGACGACGATGATGTCATCGAGGGTTGCGCCCTGGTGACTGTCCCTCCCAACAGCCTCCTATCGGAGCTGGATAACACCGTCACGCAGATGCCCGCCATTCTTCACCGGGACAGTTATGACACCTGGCTGAGCGGACGTCCCGCACAGGCCAAGGATTTGCTGAATTCCTACCCTCCCGATCGCATGGTTACCCACCCAGTGGGGCCGCACGTCAATTTCCTCGAGTATGACGATCCGAGCCTGATCCGCCCGATCGTATAAACTGGCGCGTTGCAAACCAGCCTCTTTCCGGATTGAGGCTTAGGTCTAGGGAGGAGAGACTGTGCGCCTTCGAGTTGAGTGCGTAGCAAACGTTTTCCTGAGCACCGCGGCGCTGTTATTGACTGCCTGCGGTCCCAGGACGGCAACACAGCCAGCGGCCCCGGTGCTGAGCCCCGAACAGCAGTTCGCCGCCCTCGAGCGGCGCTACGTCATCTTCGTGCTGAAGCGCTACCCGGTGGTGTCCACCTACCTGGGCGGCTCTGAATTCGATCCAACGCTTGCCGACAATGACGGCCACCTGCGTGACTACTCCGCGGACGCTCTGAAGGAAGAGGACACCCGCCTGGGCGAGTTCCGCGAGCAGTTCACCGGGCTCGATCCCAACTCGTTGATGCCACGCCGCCGGATCGACCGCAATGTGGCGCTGGCCGAAATCGAGTTCCTGTTGCACCAACACCAGGTGTTGCGCCACCAGGAGCGCGCGCTCGACAGCTTTGTCGATGAGCCCTTCCGCGCAGTCGACTGGCAGATCCAGGGAATGACCTCGACCGGGTCGGGTACCTATGGCACGGAGTCTGAATGGCAAAGTGTCATCGCGCGGACCCGGGCGATACCGGACTATCTCGCGACCGCGGAACGGCAGTTGGCCGCGGGTGTCGCCGCGAAAAACACGCCCGACTGGCGGATGTTGCGCGATCACGGTCTGCAGGCGCCGGTTGCCGACGCGGAATACTTTTCGAAGACGTTGCCGCAGATTGCCGGAACTGACATTGCATCGGCCCACAAGGATGTACTGTTGGCTGAGCTGCAGAAGGCCGGCGACGAGGCGGCCGCGGCCTATGGACACCTGCGCAAGTTTGTCGCGGATACCTTCTTCGACAATCCGCAGGGAACCGATGCAGCGGCCCTGAAGGCGGATTATCGCGCCGACCGGTTCGCCCTCGGGCGTACGGAGTACGACTGGGCGCTGCACAACAATCTGCAGCTCGATACCACCGGCAGTGATCTGTTCATGCAGGCGGCACCGATCATCATTGATTCCCGCGACCAGATGATCGCCCTGGCGCGGGAAGTTGCCAAAAGTCACAAGTGGAACACGCCCGCCGACGGGACCGGTGTCGTGCGCGCGGTGTTTGAACAACTCAGTCACGATGCGCCTCGCAACGATGACGAGATGGTGGAGGGATATCGCAAGACCGGTGAACGGTTGGTCGCCTATGCGCGATCGACTGGCATCTTCGATGTCCCGTCGGAGTACCAGCTCGATGTGACGGTAACACCGCCGCCGCTGCGCTCCGGCCTGGATGGCGCCGCGTATTACCCGGCTCCTCCCTTCAAGAAAACCGGCGTGGGCCGCTTCTATGTAACACCTACCGGTAATGATCAGGCCCTGTTGCGCCGCGAGCACAACAAGGCCGCCATGCCCGATCTCGCAGCCCACGAAGGCTTTCCCGGACACGACTGGGACTACAAGGTCATGACCCAGTACCGGGATGACATCTCACCCCTGCGATGGCTCACTCCCGGCGCGGTGGAGGATTCATCTTCGATGTGGCAGGACTCCATGGCGGCGGAAGGCTGGGCTTTGTATTCGGAAGGCTTGCTGAGCGAGCCGCAACCGGGGGCTCCCCATGGTTTCTACAGCCCGGAAGAACGGCTCTACCAGCTGCGCGGCAAGTTGTATCGCGATCTGCGGGTCCGCATCGACACGGGCATCCACCTGGGGCTGATGCAGTTTGAGGATGCAGTCACCCTGTTCTCGGAAACGGTTGATTTCATGCCGGGCTCGTGCACGGACGCGAAGGTGCTGAAGAATCAGGACAAGCGTGCGAGCTGTGATTCAGCGCGCCGCGCCGTCACGCGTTATTCGCGCTGGCCGACACAGGCGATCACCTATCGTCTGGGGAAGGATCAGATCCTGGCCTTGCGCAAGCGTGTGCAGGAGAAGTTGGGTGACTCGTTCTCTGAAAAACAGTTTCACCTGGAATTCATGAAGCAGGGAACCATCCCGGCCACCTATTTCACCGACGAGCTGCTCGACAGCCTGCGC
>Ga0207641_10000576_pt1 | contig 40495 bp, 28 predicted proteins | sample KBSSwiS62_FD_184306 | JGI IMG/M metagenome (GOLD analysis project Ga0207641, IMG submission 184306) | Switchgrass rhizosphere microbial communities from Kellogg Biological Station, Michigan, USA - KBS Switchgrass S6-2 (SPAdes) (version 2) | ecosystem: Host-associated > Plants > Roots >... | reverse complement strand
CAGAGCAAGGCTATAAACTATTAAGCGCTCCTTTAAAAAATTATTAGAACTTTACAGATGCTTTAATTTTAATAGTTCGCTTATGGCAGTGAAGAAAACAACTTCAATCCCAGCGGAAAAATTAGCTGCATACGAAAAACTGGTGGCTACAAATCCTGAGATAAAATTAAAAGGAGATGCTAATCCCTATACATCACATAACGGAAACATGTTTACCATCCTGTCTTCTGATGGAGTATTATCCTTTCGTCTTCTGGAAAAAGAGCGGAACGAATTCATAAAGAAATATGACTCGCAACTAAGGGTTGCATACGGGATAATTTTGAAAGAATATGTTGTGGTACCAGATACTTTATTGAAAAAACCAAAAGATCTAAAGAAGTATTTTGATATGAGTTATGAGTATGTAAAAACCCTGAAGCCAAAATCAACAAAGAAAAAGTAAAACTTAATTCATAGAAAGAACCTCATTCAATATCTTATTCACTTCATCCGCTTTATTAAATATCATAAGATGACCACCGCCTTTTATTACAAAATCAGGATGAGTATATTTTAGTGGCAGCATTCTATCATTTGATCCATGCAAATGAACGATACCCGGTAAACGATCCGGCTGATCCCAATTCACAATTGCATTAATCGACCATCGAACCAGGTCAGGATCGGCAAACTTTGCATAATTATAAATGATCGCTTTGTCTTCTTTTGATGCAACACCCATGATATTCTTAATGACCGTTCCTGCTTTTAAAAATTTCATCGGAACAGCCTTATGCAAACCCATTTTTCCTGCTTGCTTAAAATACCAGGGCAATTCATTAGATGAAGCAAGACTTGAAATGATGATCGTCTTCATTGGCCTGCGCAATCTTGCAATTTCAGAAGCAAGCATGCCACCAAATGAAAGACCGATCAATATAAAAGCATCATCATTTTTTATCAGGGAAGAAAAGCGTCGTGCATAATTGCCGAGCGATTCATTTTTTTGTGGGGGAATCCAATCGAGATAAACCGGATCGTATGCAATAGGGAGTTTTATTTTTTGGAAAGCCTTTTTATCGGCCCCTAATCCACTTATAAAATATGCTTTCAATTTAATTCATCTCCATTGGTTCAGGTATCTCGATCGTAACAGTCTGTACCATTTTTTTAGGCACCGGCTTATCACTTAGCAAAGCAGGTTGCCAGGTTGCCATTGTTGCTTCTATCCTTGAGATCAGCTCATCATTAAAATCCTCATTCACACCTCCTCTTATCACTTTAAAATTTACTGGCACTCCGTCTTTATCAACAATAAACTCTAATTGCACAAATGCTTTCCGCGTACTTTTTGGTAAATAGTCTCTCATTTCTTTACCCAGCTTGTCCAAATATTTTAATAAGTCATCACCACCGTTCTGATACTTCGGCCATTGAGTAACAGACTCTACAAGACCCGTAATTTCTCTTGTCCTGTGTTGAACATTCTTTCTTTTTGGTATTGGTTTAATAGATTCAGTAATGGATGCATACATAGTTTTTTTATCCGGCGCATCATTTACATAATACTCCCCTTTATCTGAAACCGATACAATTGGAACTTGCTTATGTTTTTCAAAATAATTAAACGCATCTTCAAGGTGTGAGGAAAAATCTTTTAGCTGTTCATCATCTTTTGTAAGCTTAGCAAGAAAATCAACGCTTCTTTTTACAGTATAGCGTATAGGGAAAATATGAACAGGGATAAAATCCTGGCCCTGGTCTTTTGCATGTGCCGTAATAGTATAAACCTCTTCGATCATGGGATCAGTCAAAGGAATACAACCAACGGTAACGCAACTGCCGTGAATATAAATATCACCACCGGGATTCGTTGCATCACTTAATATCCTGTCAGATATATTAGGATAATTAAGTCCAAGCGATAAATGATAATTGCTCTTGGGATTAAATTCATTGATATAATAAAACCCTTCCGGCACCTGGTAATCACCTCCCATTCTTTTTGGGCCAAGCGTACCCGCCAATGCACAAACTTTATATGTCTTGAAAAGTTTGTATGGATCTTTCCTGTCATTTTTTACCCAAACTTCTAATTGACTATCATATTTAAAGGAACGGATATAAACATATTTGGCCGGCCACACCAATTTCTTATCCTCAAATTGCTTTTTCAAAGCCTCTTCATTTTTACTAAGGACATCAGAAGGTCGTTGTAAAGATTTTTGAAAATCAATAAAAGAGGAAACGGCAGAAACAGAATTTCCGCCCGACCCATTTTGAGCCGAAACAGATATAGCAAAGCAAGTCAGGATTGTACAGAAGAAGAGGTATTTCATTGACGGTTTATTGGGTTAAGAAACGCTGAGTCCAAAAGCTTTATTACTCATTTATTTATAACTAATTGTAAAAATAAGCATAAAAACCAAAGACAAGAAAGCAATACCGCCCCTTTTCACAGGAAATTATACTTCGTTAATTATGTCGACTGTTACTAGTCCTCAACATTTACTCCTAACTAACAATTATAAATATGAACTACAAACTGCTGACTAACTATAGATTCCCTCTCTCCCCTTGCTCTCTTTCAATAGCCTCAAACAGTGCTTTGAAATTTCCTTTTCCAAAACTCTTCGCTCCTTTGCGTTGAATGATCTCAAAAAATAAAGTTGGCCTGTCCTCAACCGGTTTTGTGAATAACTGGAGCAGGTATCCCTCGTTATCACGATCCACAAGAATACCTAACTCTTTTAAAGGTTCCAGGTCTTCATCAATATGCCCCACCCTTTCGAGCAGGTCATCATAATATGAATTTGGAACTCTTAAAAACTCAACGCCGCGGTTTCTTAATTCAGTAACTGTTTGAACAATATCATTGGTTGCCATTGCCACATGCTGTACTCCTTCGCCATCATAGAATTCAAGGTATTCTTCTACCTGGCTTTTCTTTTTTCCTTCCGCAGGTTCATTGATAGGAAATTTCACATACCCGTTACCATTACTCATCACTTTACTCATCAGAGCCGAATACTCTGTAGAAATATCTTTATCATCAAAGGTTAAAATATTCCTGAAGCCCATTACATCCTGGTAAAATTTCACCCATGGATCCATTTGATTCCAGCCAACATTCCCCACACAATGATCAACATATAATAAACCTGTATCTATTGGTTGATAGTAGGGATTGTTCCATTCACGATAACCCGGCATGAATTGACCATTATAATTTTTTCTCTCAATAAATAAATGCACGGTATCACCATAAGTATGAATGCCACTGACCACCACTTCACCATCATCATCTTTCAATCGCTGCGGCTGCATGTAAGATTTTGCACCACGTTTTGTTGTTTCTTCCCATGCACTTGTAGCATCATCTACTTTTAATGCAAGTGCTTTGACACCGTCACCATGTTTATAAATATGATCAGCCATTTCATTATTGGGCCTGATAGGAGTAGTAAGTACGAGGGTCAATTTATTTTGCCGGACTGCATAACTTGCACGATCCTTTATACCAGTTTCAGGCCCGGCATAAGCCAATGCCTGGAAACCAAAGGCACTCATATAATAATGAGCCGCTTGTTTTGCATTGCCCACATAGAATTCAACATAGTCAGTTCCCTGCAATGGAAGAAAGTCTGTTTGAATATTTTGTTTTTTATCTGAAGCCGTAGTATTTGCCATGATTATTTTTTTGTAGTCATCAATTGTAATTCTGTTCATCATCTGTTGTGTCACTCACTTGTGCGTTCGGAATACTATTCATCTAAAATAGTAGTGGTACATTATGCCCTTTACCGGTTTGGGTTCGCATAGCAAGTGTTTCCATCAGCAATTCGAAGTGATTGCGTTTATCTGTAAATAATTTGTGAGGATAATCAGGAAGCATATCACAAAGTTAGAAAAAACCTTAACTCATTTACAATAAAAAAACCTCCTGTAAAAACAGGAGGCTTACCAACACTAACCAATTACATCAGAATTTAAACAGGACTTTGGTATGGTTATGAAATCAATTATTTTTTTCTTTCACGATGTTAAGGTAGTTCGCTCTTCGAGGTAAAATTTGACTATTAAACAAAGTCCAAATTTCAGATGACCAACTTGCTGATTGTGACTATGAATTTTTTTTCAGGGATCAAACAACAAATTATATCATCAAAATAACAGTCACCAAAAAAATACCTCCTGTGGAAACAGGAGGTGCAATAAACCTGCGTGAAAAATATTACCTCCTGTAAAAACAGGAAGTAAACGTTAACTACCCTACATAGAAAACTATCTAATCAGAAAAATTTTAACTCGCTTCGTGTATCAAATAATTATTAAAAGTTTTTTTCTTTGAGAACGTTAAAATAGCTCGCTTTCCGAGGTAAATTTTAACAATTAAACAAAATCTAAGTTTTAGATGACCAACTTGCGAATTGTGATTATGAATTTTTTTTTGAAGAACAGAACACCAAACTATATCATCATAATACCAGAGAAGAAGAAAATAAAATCTTTATTCACTTACATAAAAAAATATACCTCCTGTGGAAACAGAAGGTATAAACCAAAACTAACCTGCATGAGAAAAACTGCTTATGTGAGAAAAATTTTAATTGCTTTTTGTATCAAATAATAATTAGAAGTTTTTTTTTCTTTCTAAACATAAAGATAGATTGCTATTCGAAGGAATATTTGACTATTAAACCAATTCCAAATTTTAGATGACCAACTTGCTAATAATCATCATGAATTCTTATTTGACGAATCCAAAACCAAACTATTCCATCATAATAGCAGACACGAACAAAATATGATCTTAGCTCCTATACAAAAAAATACCTCCTGTAAAAACAGGAGGTATAAACCAAAACTAACTGCTTATGTAAGAAAATTTTAATTGAGATTGTATATTAACCAGGCGTTTTTTCTTTCTGAACGTAAGATACATTGCTATTCGAGAGAATATCTGACTATTAAACCAAGTCCAAATTTTAAATGACCAACAGGCCAATAAAGAGCATGAATTTCAGTGCTCAAACGGCTTCTCTTATCTTTGCGCCATGCTTAAAATCGGTATCCTCGGTGGCGGCCAGCTAGGAAGAATGCTTTTACAAGCTGCAGCCAATTATCCTGTTGCAACCTTTTTAATGGAAAACGACGAGGAATGTCCTGCCGCTCATCTCTCCCATCATTTTACCAAAGGCGATATAAAAGATTTTGATGCTGTTTACAATTTCGGTAAGAGTCTCCATGCAATTACCATTGAAATTGAAAACGTAAATGTTGATGCACTGGAAAAATTAGAATCTGAAGGAGTTAAAGTTTATCCAAGGCCCTCTGTACTCCGTATCATCAAAAACAAAATTTTACAAAAACAATATTATCACCAACATTCAATTCCAACTGCTGACTTCATATTAACCAATAGCCTTGCTGAAATAGAAAATCATATCGGGTTTCTTCCGGCAGTTCATAAACTTGGAGAAGGAGGTTATGATGGCCGTGGCGTACAGATCTTAAAAAATAAAGAAGACCTGGGAAAGGCATTTAATGGTCCCAGTGTTTTGGAAAAACTGATCCCGATCGATCAAGAGATCGCTCAAATGGTCGCGGTGAATGAAAAAGGAGAAACAGCGCTTTACCCACCGGTCGAAATGCTTTTTGATCCGGATCTTAATTTACTAGATTATCAACTTTGCCCTGCAGAACTAGGTATTCAAACACTTTATAAAGTTGAAGCGATCGCTTCAACAGTAGTCCGCAATTTCAAGTCGCCAGGAATTTTCGCGGTCGAAATGTTTGTTGACAAAGCCGGTGATGTATTCGTGAATGAAACAGCGCCAAGAGTTCACAACAGTGGTCATCATACTATAGAAGCACATTACAGCAGCCAGTTTGATATGTTATGGCGGGTGATGCTTGGATATCCTTTGGGAAATACAGATGCAATTCTTCCTTCAATCATGGTCAATATCATCGGTGCCGAAGGTTGTAATGGTGATGTGAAATATGAAGGACTGGAAGATGTAATGAAGATCGACAATGCCTTTATTCATATCTATGGGAAAAAGCAAACCAAGCCCGGAAGGAAAATGGGACATGTCACCATCCTAAGTAAAGAAAAACAAGACCTTCTGCACAAATCGAACAAAGTGAAACACACTTTGTTTCCAAGATCCTGATCAATTCCTTTTATCCCCTGAAAAAACCATTCATAACAGTCAGACAATTAAATTTTTGACTACCAAAGGATTTGAGGTCATGCGTCGTCAAATTTATGCTTAAACGCAAATAAGTACTTATTTTTACGACCCCTAAATACAACTGCACAATCGTGAACAATTTTAAACTACTTTCTGTAATATTTTTTTTGATCTTAAGCTCGGTAAATATTTCGTGCGGGGACAAAAAGAAAGATGCTGCTCCATCAGCTGGCGCCCAGATGCAACAACAAGCAATAATAGCAGATGCGTTGATAGTTTCTACCCGTCGTCTTAGCGCTGATATTGAAATTCCCGGAACCATTCTGGCAAATGAAACCACAGAGATCCATCCTGAAGTATCAGGAAGGGTCGTTGAATTGAATGTAAGGGAAGGAACATTTGTTAGCAAAGGAGCTTTGCTTGCCAAGTTATATGATGGTGATCTGCAGGCACAGTTAAGAAAACTGGATGTTCAATTACAAATAGCTGAACAAACCGAAAAAAGGCAAGCAGAGCTTATAAAGATCCAGGGTATAAGTCAGCAGGAATATGATCTTAGTCTTTTAGGGGTTAGTAACCTGAAAGCTGATATTGATATTTTGAAAGAAGCAGTTCGCAAAACAGAGATCAGGGCGCCATTTAGTGGAAAGCTTGGGTTGAAAAACATTAGCGATGGTGCTTATGTTACTTCCGCTACGATCGTTACTACTATAAGCCAGGTGAACATATTAAAGGTTCAATTTAATGTACCAGAAAAATATGGATCGCAATTAAGAACGGGGCAAAGCATCAATTTCACAGTTGATGGTTCTAGTAAAACTTATTCAGCAAATATCATTGCATCAGAAGTAAAAATGGATGAGAACACAAGAAGTCTTGCGATAAGAGGTATTGTAAACAATGGCGACGCTTCTTTGATCCCCGGTGTGTTTGCCAAAGTAAAAATTGTATTGGGCCAAAATGAACATGCTATCATGATCCCAACAATTGTTGTACAACCATTGGGTAGAAAAAAATTAGTGTACTTGTACAAAGGAGGGAAATCTATACCGGCAGATATTACTACCGGAATAAGAGATAGCTCCAGTGTACAAGTATTGACAGGTTTGAGTGTTGGTGATACCGTTATAACAACAGGACTTTTATTTTTAAGACCCGGAGCAGATATAAAGTTAAAAAAGGTTCAATAGACGTCTCGGAGAAGAAATAATAATAACGTTCAAAATATTAAGTGGAGTGATTGGGAGATAATAAACTCACAACTCCCCACTGACTACTGACAATATGAATTTATCAGAACTAAGTTTAAGACGGCCGGTACTTGCAATAGTTTGCTCGATCGTTATTATCATTTTTGGTGGTATCGGTTATAAATATTTGGGCATTCGTGAATATCCTGCTATCGACCCAGCAGTGGTGAATGTAAGAACATCTTATGTCGGAGCCAATGCTGATATTATTGAACAGCAGATAACAGAGCCACTTGAAAAAGCTATTAATGGTGTACCTGGAGTAAAGAATATCACTTCGACCAGTTCTGTTGGTGCCAGCAATATAACAGTTGAATTTGAATTGAATGTGGATCTTGAAAGGGCCGCCAATGATGTGAGAGATAAAGTTTCACAAGCACTTGGGAACCTGCCACAGGATATTGATGCGCCGCCAACAGTAAGTAAGGCAGATTCTGATTCTGATCCCATTCTTTTTTTACAGATACAAAGTCAAAGTAAAGGATTACTTGAATTGACTGACTATGCTGAGAATGTTGTACAGGAAAGACTGCAAACTATTTCCGGGGTAAGCGGTGTGAGTGTATTTGGAAAAAGATATTCCATGCGTCTCTGGATCGATCCTTCAAAACTATCCGCTTACAAACTTACCATCAATGATATTCGAGCGGCATTGGACCGGGAGAACATAGAGTTGCCCGGTGGAAAGATCCGCGGAAACACTACACAACTTATTGTAAAAACATTTGGTAAGCTAACTACTGAAACAGATTTCAATGATCTTATTCTTCGTGAGGATAATAATGGTGTTGTTCGATATAAAGATGTTGGCTATGCAGAATTAGGTGCGGATACTGAAGAATCAGTTTCAAGAAAAAACAATGTGCCTTCAGTAAATCTTGGTGTAGTGGCTCAACCGGGCGCCAACCAGATCGAGATCGCTGATGAAGTTTACAAAAGAATTAAAGAGATCAAAAAAGATATGCCACCCGATATCATTTTCGAGGTGGGTTATGATCGTACCACTTTTGTACGCAATGCCATTAAGGAAGTAAAGGAAACTCTTGTCATTGCGATCTTATTAGTTGTTACGATCATATTCCTTTTCTTCCGTGAATGGACACTGGCTCTTCGTCCCCTGATCGATATTCCTGTTTCACTTATCGGTGCTTTCTTTATCATGTACCTGATGGGATTTTCTATCAATGTGCTCACCCTGCTTGCTATAGTTCTTGCTACAGGTCTTGTGGTTGATGATGGTATCGTTGTAACGGAAAACATTTTTAAGAAAATGGAGCAGGGCATGAATAAACATAAAGCTGCTCTTGAAGGTTCAAAAGAAATTTATTTCGCGGTAATTGCTACATCAATAACGTTGGCGATCGTTTTCCTTCCCATCATTTTCTTAGAAGGATTTGTGGGAAGACTTTTCCGTGAGTTTGGTATTGTACTCGCTGGCGCCGTACTTATTTCAGCATTTGTTTCATTATCCCTTACACCGGTTTTGAATATTTACATGGCGAAAAAGAACCCGCACAAACATTCATGGTTCTATAGAAAAACAGAACCATTCTTCACTGGTCTTGAAAATCTATACAAATCATCACTACAAGGTTTTATGCGTGTACGTTGGTTCGCATTTGTGATCGTACTTGCATGTTTGGGAATTATATACTATATCGGTATGGGATTACCCTCTGAGCTTGCTCCTATGGAAGATCGTAACCGTGTTCGTACAAGTATTACGGGTCCGGAAGGTGCAGACTTTGATTTTACTGACAGAGTTTCTTATGAAATAACACAGCAATTACTTGATTCAATTCCTGAGAAAAATGTGGTACTCACATTTGCTCCGGGCTTTAGCGGTAGTGGTGGAAGCAATGCAGCATTTGTAAGTATGGGCCTGGTAAATTCATCTGAAAGAAAAAGATCGCAGGATGAGATCGCTCAGCAAATGAATCGCATGTTCCGCAGGTATAATAATCTCCGGGTATTTGCTACGCAGGAACAAACGATCTCTGTAGGTCTTGGCGGTCGTGGTGCTAATCCTGTACAGTTCGTACTTCAGAATCTCAATTTTGAAAAGCTAAAAGAAAAAATTCCACTGTTCATGGAAGAAGTTCGTAAGAACCCAACTTTTATTAACCCGGATATAAACTTGAAATTTAATCAACCTGAATTACAAATAACGATCGACCGGTTAAAAGCAAATGAACTTGGTGTTTCAGTACAAGATATTTCTACCACGTTGCAGTTAGCATTAAGCGGACGTCGCTTTGGTTATTTTATCATGAATGGGAAGCAATACCAGGTAATAGCACAGGTTGAAAGAAGTGATCGTGACGATCCATTAGATCTTAAAGGATTTTTTGTTCGTAACAATCGTGGCGATCTTATACAACTTGATAACGTGGTAAAGATGGAAGAAATGGCAAACCCACCAAGTATCCTGCATTTTAACCGTTTCAAAAGTGCCACCATACAGGCCGGACTTGCTCCTGGAAAAGCAATTGGCGATGGAATTAAAGAGATGGAAAAAATTGCTGATAAAGTGTTGGATGAATCATTTGAAACTTCACTTGCAGGTGCTTCAAGGGATTTCGCAGAGAGTTCTTCCAATACTTCATTTGCATTTATACTGGCTTTAGTACTTATCTTTTTAGTTCTGGCAGCGCAATTTGAAAGTTTTATTGATCCGATAATTATTATAGTCACTGTGCCATTAGCACTGGCAGGTGCTATGCTCAGTTTGTGGGCATTCGGCCAAACGATAAACATATTTTCACAGATAGGTATGATCATGTTGATCGGTCTTGTAACCAAGAACGGTATCCTGATCGTTGAGTTCGCAAATCAAAAAAGAAGAAGAGGTGAACAGAAAATCCCTGCTGCTGTTGATGCATCCGTTGCACGTTTGCGTCCGATCCTTATGACAACTCTTGCCACTACACTGGGAGCATTGCCAATTGCTCTGGCTTTTGGCTCTGCAGGTAAAAGCCGTGTGCCGCTTGGTATTGTTATTGTTGGTGGAATGCTCTTTGCACTTGTGCTTACTTTATATGTAGTACCGGCATTATACTCATATCTTTCTTCAAAAAAGAAAGCCAGCAATCTTGATACTGAACTGGCAGTTGCAGATCTGAAGGAAGCACATGATTAAATTTTATGTAACCAATTTACCTGCTATAATTTTATTTGGACGCAGGCAAATGAATTCTATTAAACTTATGTTGCGACGCTCCGTTTTACGTTCTGTTCTATACTCAGCTTTTTTCCTGGTGGTATGTTCATTACAGGCACAAAAACTATTGACACTTGAAGATGCCGTAAGCATTGCGCTAAAAAACAATTACGATATTCAGCTTTCAAAAAATGATTCAGCCATTGCAGCGCTGGACTATTCTTACCGCAATTGGTTGTTTGCACCCAGGTTAAATGCTTCTGTGAGCAATGTTTGGAACAATAACCACCAGAACCAGGAATTTTCCAATGGTACTACAAAAGAAGGAAAGGTAACAACAGATAACCTCGCTGGCTCTGTCACTTTAAGCTGGTTGTTGTTCGACGGCGGTAAAATGTTTGTAACCCGGAACCAGGCGCAGGAACTTGTTCGGCTGGGTGAAATGACTATAAAAGACCAGGTAGTTAACACAGTGGCCCAGGTCATCAACTCTTATTATATAGTTGTACGTCAGAAGCAACAGTTGAAAGCAATTGAAGAGCAAATGAGCATTAGCCAAACCCGTGTCGATCTCTCTCAGCGCCGGCTTGAAATTGGAGTTGGTAACAAACCTGATGTATTGCAAGGAAAGGTGGATCTGAATGCACAGATAGCTTCCCGGTTTCGCCAGCTTACATTAATCGAGGAGTTAAAAGAAAGGCTGAATCAAACGATGAATGCTGCTGTTGGCACCAATTATGAGGTCAGCGATTCCATTCCATTCAACAACAATTTAACGCTTGCACAGATCCAGAACAATTTTGAAGAGACGAATACGACTTTGCAGCTCCAGAAAAAAAATATTGATCTTGCGGAGCTTACAGTAAAATCAAGAAAAGCGGACCAGTTTCCTCTTATCTCATTTAATTCAGCCTATAACTACAACCGCACTAATAATAATGTCACCTTAAACCCTGCCCTGCCATTATATAATCGTAACCGGGGGTACAATTATGGATTCTCTGCATCGATCCCGATCTTAAATTACCGTAATACCAATCGTCTTATAAAACAGTCGAAGCTTGATTTGAGTTATCAGCAACTTGTTTACGAAAGTCAGAAATCAACTTTAAATCTGAATGTCATCAATTTCTTTAAAGAATATGAACTTCAGAAAAAAATGCTTGACCTGGAAGAAGCCAATATTCTGCTGGCCAAAGAAAATGTAAACATACAGCTTGAATTATTCCGGCTTGGCTCATCTACTATCATTCAGTTAAGAGATGCTCAGTTTAGTCTTGCAGATGCTTATGACAGGTTGATTGCGGCTCGATATAATACCAAGCTTGCAGAAACAGAACTTATGAGATTGAAAGGTGAGCTTATAAGATAAGGCTTCAGGCAAAGACGCTAAGAATATACAAAGGCGCAAAGAGATTTTCTTGAATGGAGGATTTCTTTGCGTCTTATGTTTTGGAGCTTTGCGTCTTTGCGTGAAATATTTTTTCCCTTTCTTTGCTTCATGAAACCACTTGTAGGAATTATAATGGGCAGCGACAGCGACCTCACCGTCATGCAAGCAGCATCGGATCTGCTCAAAGAATTTGGAATTGCTCATGAAGTGACTGTTGTATCCGCTCATCGTACTCCGCTTCGCATGGTTGATTATGCAACAAAAGCAAAAAAAAGAGGACTAAAAGTAATTATAGCCGGTGCTGGTGGTGCGGCACACTTACCGGGCATGGTAGCCTCAATAACTTCATTACCCGTTATTGGAGTCCCGATCAAATCATCCAACTCCATTGACGGATGGGATTCTGTTCTTTCTATTCTTCAAATGCCAAATGGTGTACCAGTTGCCACAGTTGCACTGAATGCAGCAAAGAACGCAGGTATACTGGCTGCCGAAATTATTGGCGCATTTGATGCAAATGTTTCAAAAAAAGTAACCACTTTCAAAAACTCGCTGAACAAAGATGTATTAAAAAAAGTAGAGCAGATGAAGAAAGCGGGTTGGGAGAATAAGTTTGATTAAAGCTATTAATAGCCAGTAGCAGGCAAACCAAAATAAAATATAGAGCCCTTACCCTTTTCACTTTCTACCCATATTTTTCCCTGGTGATTTGAAATAATTTCTTTTACAATAAATAACCCAATTCCAAATCCGGGATATGTTTTTTCGTTCTTTCCTTGTACCCTGTAAAACCGTTCGAATATTTTTTCATGATCATCTACATCGATACCGATCCCAAAATCCTGGATCGATACAACGATCTCTTCTTTTGTTAACCTGGTTTTTATAATAACCTCTTTCGCTTGTGGAGAATATTTAATTGCGTTGATCAGTAAGTTGATCAATACTTGTGATATCCGGTCTCTGTCTGCAAATACAGATGCATCAGTATCAGGTTTAAAAATAATCCAGTGTGTAGAAGTAGTGATCTGTATGTCTTTAATTATTTCTTCGATCAATTTGTTGATCTTGAAATTTTCTTTTGCCAGGTGAAGACTCCCCGTTTCAATTTTTGTTACATCAAGGAGGTCTGTGATCAGTTTGGTAAGCTTCGAAATATGTTTATCGACAGAAGACAAAGAATTTGCAAGTATTGGATCATTGCCATTCTTGTACATTTCCATTAAAAGTTGAACATAGCCTCTTATTGTTGTTACAGGTGTTTTTAATTCATGGCTTGCCATTTTAATAAAATCATCTTTTAATTGTTCATTTTGTTTAATATCATGAATATCTGTGCTGGTACCAACCCACATTTGAACGCTGCCGTTATTATCGAGTTGCGGAACGGCCCTGCTTAAGTGCCATTTGTATTCCCCGTCATATCTGCGCAAACGATTTTCGGCCAAGAAAATTTGCTTTGCCGAAACAGCTTTTGTCCATTCACTCATATTTCTTTCCTGGTCATCAGGGTGAACAATTTGACTCCAGTCATTTTTAAAGTCCGTGGAAGTAAGACCTGTGTAATTACATAAGGAATCGCTTACATAAGTAGAATTGCCTTCAATATCTGATGTCCATATGTGTTGTGGCATAGAATTCGCAAGCAGCCGAAACCTTTGTTCTCGTTGCTGCAATTCCTGTTGATAGTTTTTTTCATCAGTAATATCTCTAATAGTGCCTATCATTCTTAACGGCTTATTTTGATCATCATAAAAAACTTTACCCATTCCTTCTAACCAGTGAATAGAATTATCCAGCCAAATTATTCGCGTTTCATAATGAAGGACGCCAGAAACTAACGCCTCCTTAAAAGCTTTCTCTCGTAAGTGCAAATCTTTCGGGTGTAAATGTCTTAGTAGTTGCTCATGAGTCAGACTCACTTTGCCTTTGTAACCCAGGATCTCGAGGTATCTATCAGAATAATTCACCTCGTTAGTTTTTAAATCCAATTCCCAAATACCAAGTCCGCTGGCTTCTATTACAATATTCAATCTCTTTTCATTTTCCTCAATAATATGCCTGGCTTCTACTTGTGCTGTCACATCATTAGCAGTGATCATAACTCCTGAAATATTGCCATCTATTTCTCGCAGTGGAGAATACTTGAAATCTACATAAAACTGCGTAGGTCCATTAGCATCATGGAGATGTAACTTGAATTCCTTTTCAGTATGCGGCTCTCCTGATGTAAATACCTCGTCTAGAAATTCGAGATTCTTTTGATATCTCAATTCCGGAAATACATCAATTATTTTTTTTCCCACAACTTCACTTTCTGTTTTTCTCCAGAGATTTTCCAAAATCGTTTTATTTGCAACATCTATAATATGATCTTGTCCTCTCAAAATTGCTTTTGCCACAGGAGAATTGACAACCATACTTCGGAATTTTTCTTCGCTTTGTTCAACCTTCTTTCTTGCGGTTACTTCTTCTGTAACATCTTCTAATGTTCCATTGAAACGGTAAGCAATATTTTCTTCATTGAACCACGCTTTGCCTTTAGCGTGTACGATTGTTTCTTTTTTAATAATTGGGTGAATAATGGTGTACTCGACATCATATTGACCACCTGAAGCAGGATCCAGTGCCTTTTGTATTAATTCTATGACTCGCTGTCTGTCCTTTTCTGCAATAGCATCAGTAGCATGTTGAAGGTCGATCTCCGCTTCATGTGACAAACCAAACCATTCTTTCAATCTATCATTAGAAATGAATTTATTGTTTGCCGGATTATATTCCCATGTTCCAAGCCTTGCTGCTTCTATGGCAAACTCCAATTTGTTTTTACTCTCTTCCAACTTATGACGAATCATTACATTTTCTGTTGTTTCCGTACATGTTACTAAAACACCCGATACATAACCTGATTCATTATTTACCGGGCTATAACTAAATGTCCAGTAAACATCTTCAATTTTGCCATTACGGAATATTGGGATCAACTGATCTTCCATCCAGGTAGCTTCCCCTCCTGCTAATACCTGGTCTATTAATGGTTTTATAATATCCCAGATTTCTGGCCATGCATCCTTGGCCGGCATACCTAAGATAAAAGGGTGTTTCCCGTTTTCGCCAAGACTTGGCCGATAGGCATCATTATAAAAACAAATTAACTCTGACCCCCACCATAAGAACATTGGAAACTTAGAATTTAAGATAATTCCTAAAGTGGTACGCAAGCTTTGCGGCCACGAGTCCGGTGTTCCAACAGTAGATTCAGACCAGTCTTTGTTTCTCATCAGCCTTCCCATTTCCCCACCACCTTTAAGAAAGGAAAAAGTTTGCTGTTTAATTGTCGAATCAGGCATAGAAGCGGATGCTTTAATAGAAGCCAATGAAATTAATGAAAATAGTTAGTCCTAGGGATGATATAAATAGATTTATAAAAAAGGAATTTAGGCATAACCCTGATCAACCCTAAGATTCAAGATTACTTTTCTCGAATGACTACAAACTCCTGTTCAAGGTTCAGTGAGTTTTTATACAGTTTGTCAATGAAGTCTTTCCCCCATTTTGCATAGTAATAACTGATATTATCTATTCTTTCCTGCAAACCATTCTTTGGAAATAAATGCTCTTTAATTGTGTGGATCTGTCTTTGTTGATCAGCAAACTTTCTTTTTTCTGCCCGCAACATTTTCTTTTCAAGTTCCTGCAATCGTTGCACAGTTCTTAGCTTTAATGCTTCCACATGTTTTTCTAAAGTAACATCAACTGCTGAAGCCTGCTTTTTAAAACTTTCATATAGTTGCTCAAGCTCCGATAATGACCCGTTCAATTTCACTTCATTCTTACTTTCGTTCAATACGATCCGGTTTAATAATTCTTCCGGTGATAAAAAGAAGTCTTCGATCGAAAATCCAAGTTTTGCGATTCTTTCCTGCCAGCTTTTTTCAATAACTAAAAAAGAATTACGAAGTATAAGCATTGGAAATGGAACTTTATAATGATTGAACAGATCTTTCAACTGCAACCAATACGCCGTTTCACCACCACCCCCAATAAAAGCAAGATTAGGAAGAATCGTTTCCTGGTAAAGTCCGCGAAGAATAACATTTGGACTAAAACGATCAGGATACTCATGCAGCTCTTTAAGCAGTTCCGTTTCTGAGAATTTTTCTTTTGCATTTACTACTTTCCATTCATCATTCTTTATTTCAATTCTTTCACGGATATTCTCCTTTAAATAAAACAAATTGACTTCTCTTGGATTGGCCTGCACTTTATATCCCGCATTACTTAATTTCTCTGCCGTTTTCTCAACAATACCCGATGCAGTTTGGTTCAACAGGTCATCTTTGAAGATCGGGATCATCTGTTTCTTCAACTCAGCATTATCAGGTAATAGCACAACTAAGCCGTATTTACCAAATAACTCATTAACTATTCTAAAGGTCGAAGATTGAATGGTATCTCCTTCTTTATAACATTCTTTCATTAGACCCACTATCTCTTTCCCAAATGGCAAAACAGAAAGCTGGCCTTCCATCAAGCCGATCAGTTTGATCAACTCTTTGTCTACTTTCATTCTTCCAACCGCACCAGTTTGTTTTGTATTCCATGTGAGTTTTTCGCCGCCTACATATATATGATTCAGTTCATCAAGATCGGCATCCTCACTGCCGATATAAAAAACAGGAACAAAATTGTGATCCGGTAAATTAGTCTTGCAATATTCTGCCAACTTTATTGTATGCAATATTTTGTAAATAAAATAAAGCGGTCCTGTGAAAATATTATTCTGGTGAGCTGTGGTAAATGTGAAAGTATTTTTTGAAGCTAATGCTTCAATATTATTCTTTGTCTTTTCAGATAAGGCAACATCTGAATATTGCTTTCTTAGTTCCTGCACCAGCACATTACGATCATAGTTAAACTGTTTTCTATCTTCAATTGCCTTTTTTATTCCTTGGATGGTCGGAGGGTAATTAAAGAATTCTTTTAATGAAGAATGCTGGTCAATATAATCAACCACCGTTTTACTAAAACTTCCCGTTTGCCTGTAAGGTATTCGTGTAGAAATACAATCCATATGAGTATCAAAAATAGAAAAGAGTTGACCGGACTTAAAATACCGGCCGTAAAATTAACTTTACTTTACCCGGTAGGCAACAATGGTATTGCGCCAAAATGTCGGCACATAAATAATTTTGTTCTTTGCATCCATCCCGATATCAGCTGAATTCTTTTTATCCGCCCTTGAATCCAGCAAATGCTGCTTACTGCCATCAGCATTCACATACCATACAACACCCTGCCAGCAGGAAACTATAAAATTATTACCTGAAATATTCTCGATCCCATCCGTGCCTCCATCCATCCCATCTGTTATCTTAGTAAGTGTTTTATCCTTGTTCATTTTATACATGCCACCTGCATCCAACAAATAAAAGTCATCGCCACGCATCAACACTCCATTTGGACCCTTCAGTGTATCAAGAAGTAATTCGGATACACCATCTTTTACGACAAAAATCTTTTTCAATTTTGAATCGGATACATATACAGTACCGTTTTTACCAACACTTACATCATTTAATCCTTCTGCACCAGTAACAGCGATCTTTTTTTCAATTTTGCCGCCGGCAATATCAATGACCACCAATTCATTCAGATCTGCTACATATATTTTACCCTTGTACAGCCCCATCCCTTTTGGAGCATTTAATCCACTTACCCATTCTGTTGCGATCACTTTTCCATCAAGACCAACTTTTGCAACAGATCCTTTTCCATCCTTTGCCCATGGATCGGTGCCATCAATATTTGAAGCATACAAAACTTTATGTTCGCCATCAAACAAAACAGATTCGGGAACTTTTAAAACAGAATCTGTTTCCCACAATTTTTCCAACTTATGTTGTGCAAATAATATAGAAGAATTAAAAAGAATTACTATCAGTAATGCTGTTCTTGATAAGATCTTTTTCATGATGTGAATTTTAGCATAGCTAAGTTACGTACAGAAAGTCTTACCCAAACCTGGCCGGGTTAAAAGCTTCAAGGCCAAATGAAGGTTTTTTACCAGAAATAATTTCTTCAATTATTCTTCCCGTTCCGGCAGCAGCGGTAACCCCTAGCATTGCATGTCCACCGGCATAAGTAAGATTGGAAAATTTAGTGTGCCTTCCAATATATGGCATGCCATCAGGACTCACTGGCCGGTAGCCAAACCAGGCTTTACTTATATCCGGCTGCGGCAGGTTCATTGTTGGATAATATTTTTTAAACGCATTATAGATCGCAGTTACTCGTTTAGGTAAAATATTGTCCCTATGACCACTCAATTCCATAGTGCCTCCGATCCTTAGCCATTTACCAATTGGCGTTGTTGCAGTACGATCATCAACTAAGATCGAGGGGTATTGCAAATTCTTTTCTAATCCATCATATACCATGCTATAACCTTTACCCGGTTGCATTGGAGTATAAATGTCAAGCAGCTTAGAAATATTTTGCAGCCAGGAACCATTTGCCAATATCAATTCTTCACAATCGTGTTTTGCCTTATCGGTAATAACCCCGGTTATTTTTCCATTCGTAGTTTCAAAACTTTTTACTTCAGAGTTCAACCAAAATTGCACTCCTTTACTTTTTAAATAAGAATAAAGGGAACGCATAAACTTCCCCGGGTTCACATGACAATCGTCAAGATAAAGTACACCACCTGCAACATTTGTTTCCACCTGCGTTTCATGATCCTGTACTTGTTGTGGTGTACACATGATCGTTTTCAGTCCATATTCATTTGCCTGGTCTGCCAAATGTTTTTCATGATCGGCTGTCTTTTCGTTTTTCCAAAGCATCCAACAGCCTTTCTCTGTCATATCAAATGGCTCGGGCAATTCATTCTTCACATCGTTCATCAATTGCCTTGTCAGTTGCAAAAGATTATTCATGTGCGGCGCATTTTCTTCCACTTTTTTTGCAGTAGCGCTTTTCCAAAATGTCATTCCCCAGCGAATAAGATCAAGATTCAACCTTGGCTTTACATAAAATGGCGACGAAGAACTCATCATCCATTTTAATCCCTTTGATACGATACCAGGTGTTGCCAATGGAACAAAATGTGATGGCGAAACATAGCCCATATTACCAAATGAGCATCCATCAGTAATATCGCCACGTTCAATAACAGTTACTCTATGTCCTTCTTTTTGTAAAAAAAAAGCGCAGTTCAATCCTATAACCCCGCCTCCGATAATTGTTACGTTCATAAACCCTTATCCCCTATTGGGGAATTTATTTTTATAGTTAGCAAATAATTTCATAGCACCATATTAATATTTATTGATCTTCTAGATTGCTTCGACTTGCCATTAACAGATATTTTGCTTCTATTTTCATTCCTGGCAAGTCTCGCAATGACGAAGACTCCGGAAGAATGAAAAATTTAAGCCCCTCAGCGTTTTCGTCATTGCGAGGCCGTCTTTCAAAATATCTACTTAAATATATTTCTGAAGGCCGAAGCAATCTGAAAGACTATTCACCATGTCCTGGATTAGGATCATTCGTTTTTATTGTATTAATTATCCTTGCTCCAAAAACCCTTCCGGCAGTCTTGCCATAATTTGCTTCTATCCTAACCGTAATTTTTTCTTTTCCCTTCACCACGTCTTCCGGGATCTTATATTCAACATCATAAAATTTTCCTGTCTTTCCCCCTTTCCAATCTTCTGTTGCGATCTTTACCCCTTCAATGATGATATCAAACTTCCGGTCTTTATCGTCGCCAATATAGGTCAATAACAAATCACAAACAATGACATTATTCGTTTTCATTTCAAAAGAAAAATAATTATCTCTCCTTGCTTCTCTGCCCATTCTCCCAATCGCATCACTTACATAACTTCTTGCACTTGCTTTCAGGTTATGGTCTCTTTCTGGCTGCATCTCCCCTATTCTGAAATTATCAATTGTCTTTTCTTCAATTTCTTTTGCCCTTTTCTTTTCTGATTCGTATTCTAACTGTCTTGCGGTCCAATCAGCGTTTGTAAAATAATCCCAATAGACACTATAATACTGATCATAAGTTTTATAAAATGGGATCAGTTTCACGTCAAATGGTTTCCCCACTTCTTTCATTTCAAATTGCAAAGGCTGTGATGTTGGTTTTATCCAATCATTGATATTTTTATTATCAGTCAGTAAAACTGGAGTTCCATAAACAGGGTCAGGCATATCTTTTCCTAATTGTCCTGCTAAAACAAGAGGTCCATATTTAAATGCAATACGATTTGCGTTATCGGGCATTGACTCAGTGTAAAGCCCCATATTAAACCGCATTTCCAGTTTATCATTCTTTTTCATAGTCACTCTTAATGGTATGTATCCATCGATCCTATCAAATTCAAAATTGCCATCGTATGATCTTATATTCTGATTTTCTTTCCCGTTCATGAAAAACCTTGTCTTGCCGGTCGACCAATATGGTTTCCGTATCAATAATGTAAACGTTTTACTTGTTTCACCTAAATAAATAAATGATGATGAATTTGCTTCGGGGAAATTTGTTTCCTGCCTGAGTATTATTCCCTGCTCTTTCCAATTGATAATTGAAGGGATAAATAAATTCACATACAATTCTCCATGATCGCCATGACTGTATATCTGTTCTGCATACTTTGAATGATTCTCAATGCCGCTCCCAACACAGCAAGTAAAAGTTGTAAAAGGGCTGCTAAATTCTTTCTTTGTTCCCATCCTCAATGGAACAAAATAAGTCATCATCCCATTTTCAGGATTTTGCGAAGCAAGTATATGATTATACAAGGCTCTTTCATAATAATCCATCAATTCTCCGGAAGGTTGCCATGCAAATAAATGCCTCGTCAGTTTTAGCATATTATACGTGTTGCAGGTCTCACAAGTGTTATCACTCAAACGATCATTCAGGGAGTCAGCTCTTCCACAATATTCATAGTTACTGTTGCCGCCAATAACATACGTATGATGCTTGACCATACTTTCCCAAAAGAATGAAGCAATTGCTTTATCTCTTTCGTTACCGGTCAATTCATACTGTCTTGCACTGCCGATGGCTTTTGGCACATTGGTGTTTGAATGTTTGCCGGGCAAAGGATCAATATGCTTTGCCAGTTGACCCATCACAAATTCATCATAAAACTTATAAGAAAGATCAAGATATTTTTTATTGCCAGTAAATGCATAAACATTCGCAAGCACATCATTCATACCGCCATACTCACAGTTCAACATTTTTAATCTTGTAGAATCGTCGAGATGATCAACTGTATTATAAACCCAGTCAGACATCTTTACTACTATATCCAGTGCTTTTTTATTATCGCAATACAGATACGCATCACATAAGCCAGCCATTACTTTATGCACCGTATACCACGGACTCCATCCACCATTCAGATCGAAACCTGAAGATTTGATCTCCCCTTTCGCTACTTTACCAAAAATCGAATCCTCTTTTGGTATTGCACCAACATAACCAGTCTTTCTTGCCTGTTGGCATTTTGCCAGTTCATCAACAATGTAATCAACCCGGTTTTTGAATTCAACGTTCTCAGTTGTTACATACATTATTGAAGCAGCCGAAAGATAATGTCCCAATGTATGGCCAGAGAGACCTTCACTTTCCCATCCCCGATAAACCGAATCTTTAGTAGGCAGGCCAGCATATTGGTGAAAGCGATGCAACAACCTGTCTGGTTTTAGTGAAAGTAAATAAGCACTGTCCATTTCCATTGCATGTTTAAATGGGCTATTCAGAAGTTTTACATCCTTCGGGTTAAACGCATAGGCTCTTACAGTCGCAACAGGTTTGACTTTTATTTTTGAGTTACTCTTCTCGGGTACATAAGATTGTGCCCAACTGAATGAACTATAAAATACAAGTAAGAATAAAATAATTTTTCTCATGTAATTATTTCTTCCATTTATTCTCCAGCATTTTTATAAAATATCCCCCCACCACACTTCTTGCCTGGAATCCGACTTGTTTGCCATCAGTTGTTTCATGCCAGTCACACAGCGGAACTCTTGTTGGTGTTTCGGTGGCATATTTATAAATGGGCTTTATTAATGCTTCAAAATCTTTTTGACTATTTGCCAAAGTTGCTGTCCAGATCACCCAATCACTTTTTGTATAGGTTTTACGACTATCCAATGGCAAGCCAAATTCATTTTGTTTTGTCAAATAATATTTGATCTCTTTATCAAAAACTGACTCAGGAAAAAGTTTTAGTTCAAGCAATTTGTCCCATACCAAATTGTATTTCTGGCTCCATGTTCCTTTTTTATCAAATGCCAGGGAGAAATGATCGCCGTTATCAGCCATTTGTATCCATCGTGCTGCATAATCGGTAGCGATATTATGATACTTGCCGGCCTCACCTCTTTTGCCAAGACCTTTTGCCATTTGTGCATAAGCAGCAATACCAACGATCGCTTTCATTGACAGATTTACATTTCGTGCAAGATGCCCGGCAAAATCATCGGTACATAATTGATTGGCTGGATCAAATCCATCATTCACTAAAAACTCAACCCATTTACTCAGCACATCCCAATGCTTTTTAGCAAAATCAAACTTTCCTTCTGCTCTGCAAATTGCAGCGGTAAGAATGATCATATTACCCGCTTCTTCCACCGGCATATCTTCCGGATAAGTTTGACCGTTTGCTTGCGGATAAGTTCCAAGATCATGTGCAGGAAATGGTTTTGACCATTTACCGCTTTCACTATAATACATCAGCGGCTCAACCATTCCTTTTAATAAGTTAGGATTATAAATTAAAGTAAGTGGCGCCGACGGATAAGTTACATCCACCGTCCATATCGAGCCATTACTAAAGTTTTCTTTTTGTGGAAACAATATTTCATTGTTTGGCCCTCTCACCAATTTATGCGCAGCAAGTGATTGACGATAGGCCAACACACAAAGATCAGCGTATGTTTTACCACCGGCTTTTACAGCATCATCATAAAGTTGCTTATCAAAATTATTACAGCGTTCTTCTATAGATTTAAATTCATCCAATGATTTTTTTATCATCTCTTCGGTGGAAGAAAAATTTTTCTTCCACCATGCCTGGAGGTTTTGACCAAAGTATTGGATCGAATAAAGATCATCGTACGCTAGAAGGATTGTTTTATCAACTGGTGAAGCCCTTATTTTTCCATAATCAATCCTATATCCAGGAAGAACTCCAGCTTCATCTTTTGTGCATACATAAAAATAGCCCCAATCAATCCTTACATCATCACCTTTTCTCTTCAATACCGATTGATCTTTTGTCCCTGTTTTTTGATAAGCAACCCCAACTTTCTTATAAAAAGAAAAATCTGACTGTTGAGAATTTTTATTTTTTGCAATATCAGGTGAGGCATCAAAAAACAATTTCAAATCATGTTGCTTGCCATCATTTGACTCAGTCGTGAATGTTACAAAGCTTATGGGTCTTGAATAAAGATCAAGATCGTTTGCTAATAATGGTGAAAGAAATTTGACAGATAGATCAACACCCCCACAAGTAAATTCATATTTTGTTTGGGTAGCTGTTATTTCAACTTTTTTCTGAATGGCCTGATCAATTGGCTGAGCTGGCAATCGATCATACAAACCAGCATCAATATAAGCTTGCCCACCGGTGTTCTCACAATACATTGCCAATACATTCTTGCCTTTGCGTAGTTTTTGTTCGATAGCTTTTGAAAGCAGTATCTCTTTATTCGCAGAACAGCAACCCGCATTAAATATTTTCTCACCATTCAGATATATCTCTACATTATCATCATATTTTATTTTCAACAAAAGCTCATTAATATTTGTCTGTTGAAGATCGAATGTTCTTCTTATCCAAATTTCCCTGCTTTTCCATTCAGACTGAGGATCGACATCTTTTGTTCCAAACATTCCTTTGCCTGTCTGCCATTTTGTATCATCAAAATCAACCCCTGCCCAATCGCCTGCAGGCTTTGTTTCTGTGAATTGACAACTATAAGGCTGAGTTTCTGCAATCGATAAGATCGGCTTTAATTCTCTTGCTGGTTCTCCAAGGAACTTATAGAGTTTACCATCTACACTTAATAACCCCATCAATGAATGATCTTTTCCCGTCCAATGTTTTGTAGTGCTTTCATTTAACTTATCACTAAAACTCCAGATGCTAAAATAAGGATCATGAACTACAAGCGGGTAAGCAGGAGCCTTGCTTACCTGTGCAAATGAAATAAGAAATAAGAAACAAGAAATAAGGAATAAAAAAGTTCTTTTCATTTTGAATATTTAAAACAAGTTCGCAAACTAATGAACAGAAAATTTATAAACTGTCGTGTGATGATAAGTTTCTCCCGGTTTCAAAATAGTATTTGGAAAAGATGGTTGATTTGGAGAATCAGGAAAATGTTGTGTCTCTAAACAAATGGCAGCATGTTTTACATATTTCATTCCATCTCTTGTATTCTTTAATGTGCCATCCAGAAAATTGCCTGTATAAAATTGAATGCCGGGCTGAGTGGTGAATACTTCCATATATCTTCCAGATCCTGCATGATAAACTGAACCGATCAACTCAAGATCATTACCTGACCTATTTAATACCCAGTTATGATCATAACCACCAATTACACTTGCAAGATCCTTTCCGATCTTTTTTGGAGTTGTAAAATCCATCGGCGTTCCTTTTACATCATCAATTTTTCCCGTTGGTATCAAGGTCGCATTAACAGGTGTGTACTTATCCGCTTTCAGCATCAGTTCATGATCAAGTATATTTGAATCAGTACCTGCAGATAAATTAAAATAACAATGATTGGTAAGATTTAACGGCGTTGCTTTATCCGTTACTGCGGCGTACTCAATTTTCAACGCATTATCCGGACCGAGTGTGTACATCACATCAACAGATAAATTTCCGGGATATCCTTCTTCGCCATCTTTACTTAAATAAGAGAGAAGAACACTTGAATCAGTGGACAGCTTCACGTTCCATACAACTTTATCAAACCCTTTCAAACCACCATGCAATGTATTAGGACCGTTATTCGCGGCGAGAGTATGTTCTTTTCCATCTAATGTAAACTTTGCATTAGCAATACGGTTGCCATAACGACCGACCAAACATCCGAAATAAGGATTACCAGTTTGCAGATAACCATCCAATGACTCATAGCCAAGGATCACGTCACCCATCTTGCCATTCTTATCTGGCGTGATAATATCAGTTACAGTTCCTCCATAATTCAGGATTTTTACAACCATTCCGTTCTTATTTGTCAGCGTATATTGAAATACGCTGTCGGCGCCGATCATTCCATACAAATTTTTTCCTGTCATTGGTTTTATATTTTCTTTTTCTTCTTTTTTGGGCATCAGTTTACAACTAAAAAGAATTGTGGCAGCAATTAAAATAACAAGGTTCTTTTTCATTTTTGAATTTTATCTTTTAAGTTTTGATTTGATCTAGTAATTCAATTTAACGTCTGTAATTTTTGTCGGCAACCATACCTGCATTTCATTCTTGCCTCTGTTTGCCCACGTATAATATGGTATAGCGATGATCTTTTTCTTTTCAGTCTTTAACGACAATCCGTCTTCACCAACTGTTACAACAGGCACTTCAGCAGTTAATGCTTTTACCGATTCATCTAATACTTTATAATCTATCGTTTCAAACCTTGTGTTCGCGGGAATGATCACATTCCATGCTTTGCCGTTATTATCTGCGCCTTCGACGCAATATACAACCGGCCCTCGCTGAATTGCGATCCGACCTTTATCCTGTTTCAATTCTTCTCTTGCAATTATTTTATTAGTTTGCATTGCTAGCTCATACATTACTATGTCACCTTTCTTCCACTCACGATTAATGATCATGTAGCCATTTTCCATTCTTATTGCTTCATCCTTACCGTTTACCTTTAGATAAATGATAGCCGAGCCAAAATCAGAAAGATCATAAAGATCGCTGGTAGATGTTTGTCCCTGTGCCCAACCGGGAACACGGAGATACAAACTGAATTTTGAATTTTTAACCGGATCGATCATCAACTTCACTTTTCCCTCCCACGGATAATTCGTTTCCATCTTCACACTTACATTTCCACTCTTCAACGGAATAGTTGTATTACTTCCCACAAATAAATTCACATACATCGCATCATCACTCTTTGCATAAATATAATTTCCTAATGAAGCAACCAATCTTGCAATGTTAGCAGGACAACAAGCGGTCCCAAACCATTCTCTTCTCTGATGCTGTCCCCGACTTGCTAAAGGGTTACCGTAAAAAAACCGATCACCGCTCAAACTTAACCCATCCAATGCACCATTATATAAACTTCTTTCAAGCACATCAATATATTCCGCGTTTCCAGTTAATGAATTCATTCGCTGATTCCAGAAAACCATTCCAACACTGGCGCAGGTTTCACAATAAGCCTGCTCGTTCGGCAGATCATAGTCATTTGAAAACCCTTCATTACTTCCTGCAGAACCAATACCACCGGTAATATACATATTGCGATACACCACATCTTCCCAAACATTTCGCATCGCTTTCATATAATCCACATCACCCGTTTGCGCCGCTACATCCGCAGCACCGGTGTACATATACATTGCACGAACAGCATGACCTGTTATTTGTGTTTGTTGCTTCACTGGTAATACATCTTGCGCATAAGCAGTGTCTTTCCAATCTGTCCATGTATAACCTTTCGCTAATTTTTTTCCACGTTCACTAAGCAACCAATCAGCCAACTTCAGATATTTTTCATTCTTAGTTTCTTTATACAATTTCACCAATGCCAACTCCAGTTCCTGGTGGCCAGTTACCCAATCTCTTTTACCCGGGCCAAACAAAGCATCAAACTGATCAGCCCATTTGATACAAACATCAAGCAATTTTCTTTTACCCGTCGCATTATAATAAGCCACTCCTGCTTCGATCATATGTCCTGCATTATAATCTTCATGCATGCTCATGTCGGTATACTTATCCTCCAGACCTTTTAATGTGTACCATGTATTCAAATAACCATCCGGTTGTTGTGCAGCAGCAATTTTATCGATCCATTCATCGCATTTCTTTTCCATCTCAGCACTTGGATGCGTTTTTAATGAATAAGCCATTGCCTCCAGCGCCTTGAACACATCACTGTCATCATAAAAAATCCCTTCATGCTTCTCGCCTTTTTTTCTTGCAACCTTTTCAAAATTTTTTATTCGCGGTGTTGCTACTTCTGTTTGATAGATACATGCCGATAAAGTTTTGGTTGCTACTTTATCGATCTTTGGTTTCCAGAATTCATCTGTGATATTTACATCCGCAAAACTTACAGGCTCTATCTTTTGTAATGAAGTTTGAGAAAAGCCTTTAACATAGATGAGACCAGCAATAATTATGAAATATATTTTTTTCATGTAGCCAGCTTTTGAATTACTATTAAACTTCTGTTGCGTCGCACTCTTGTGCTTCAACAATTCTATTTAGCTTATTTCCACCCAACTCGTTGTGTTCTTTAAACCGAACCGCTTCCCCCGCCAGCGGGGGATAATGAACAGTCCGCTTATTCACCATTCACAACTTATACTTCTGCTACCCTGAACGCTTTCACTTCGATCGTCTTCCAAACTCCCGGTGTAATGTAAGATTCATTATCATACCATGTTTGAAAATCATCTTGTGTTTCAAATTGAACGATCATAATTGAACCAGCATTTCCATCATCATCCAACATTGCGCCACCAATAACAAAATTGTTTTTCTCTTTTAATTTTTTTGCACCAGCAAGATGAAGAGGTCTTACTTCCTTTATCCTATCTAATGCCCCATCATCCTTTCCATCATTTGCTATGATCAAATATTGTTTCATCTCATTTTTTTGTTTCCCGCAGATATCGCAGACTCACACAGAAGCTTATCTGTGATAATCCGTGTCATCTGTGAGATATAATTTCGCATCACAATACCTGGAATCCATACGCATAAGGATCATCATCTTTATCTATCGAAACTGTATTATATCCATAGATCTTTGCCCACCCTTCGATACCCGGTCTTATAGCTGGCTTTCCGTTCACTGTTAGCACTTCCTCAATTGTGCCGTTGAATTTACTGCCAATTATACTTTCGTGAATAAATACATCCCCTTTTTTTAGTTTGCCTTTTGCATACCACTGCGCCATTCTTGCACTCGTTCCTGTACCGCAAGGACTTCGATCAATAGCTTTATCGCCATAAAATACTGCATTGCGGGCCGTCGATGTTTTATCGATCACTGCGCCTGTCCAAAGAATATGTGAACATCCATTGATCGTTGTATCTTCAGGATGAACAAATTCATACTTGTTATTTATATTTTTTCTTAGCTCTCTTGCCCACGCAATTAATTTATCGGCGGGATAATGTTCTAGTCCCTTAAAATTTTCCTGGACATCAACTATCCCATAAAAATTTCCGCCATATGAAACATCAATTTCTAATTCTCCAAGCTCAGGACATTCTGCAGTGATTCCTTCTTTATCCAGAAAAGCCGGGACATTAGTAAGTTTCACCGAACTAACTTTCTTCCCTTCTTGTTTGTATGTGATATTAACTAATCCCGCGGGAGCTTCCATTCTAATTTTACCAGGTGTTTTCGGTATGATCAGTCCTTCTTCAATAGCAATTGTAATAGTACCGATAGTTCCATGACCGCACATTGGAAGACAGCCGCTCGTTTCTATAAACAAAACTGCAAAATCATTTTGCGGATCATGTGGCGGATAAAGAATACTTCCGCTCATCATGTCGTGCCCACGGGGCTCAAACATCAATCCTGTTCTTATCCAATCATATTCTTTTAAAAAATGTTGTCGCTTTTCACTCATGTTCTTTCCTTCCAGTTCAGGACCACCTTCTGCAACAAGACGAACAGGATTACCACATGTATGTGCGTCAATACAATGAAAAGTCCAACCACCGAATCTTTTTAAATCTGAATTGGGATATTTTTTTATAACAGGTTTTGTCATTATTTCCTTTTAATCCTATTAAATCATGCTAATCGTGGTTCTATTTTTTCAACTCATTATTTACAGTCCTCCAAATTCCCAAAGGATTCCCCTCCTTCAACTCATCCGGCAATAAATCATTTGGCCAATTTTGAAATGCAATTGGTCTTGCAAATCTTTTTATTCCATCTGCTCCTACTGAAGTAAATCTCGAATCAGTTGTTGCAGGAAAAGGTCCACCATGATGCATACTCAAACAAACTTCGACACCTGTCGGTACTCCATTTAAAATAAAACGACCGCAAATGTTTTTTACTGCTTCTATTAATTCATCATTATTTCTAATATCATCCTCTGTTGCCATTAATGTGGATGTCAGTTGACCTTCGAGATGTCTTGCCACTTCTGTCATTTCATTCATGTCTTTGCAACGAATGACCAATGAATAGGGACCGAATACTTCCTGGTGAAGAACGGGATTATTTAGAAATGCCTGGCCCGATGCAGTCGCTATTGTTGGCACTCCTTCGTTCTCTTTTAGATGGGTTTCAGATTCTGCAACAAGTTGCACATCTTCCTGTATTAAAGCATTTTCTTTTTTCTCTTTGTATGCTTTTGAGATCCCCGGATGCAACATTAAACCTGATGCCGTCTGTTGAACTGCTGTTCCAAGATTATGAACAAAGGTTTTCAGTTCATCACTATCAATACCGATAAGCAATCCCGGGTTTGTACAAAATTGTCCAACACCTAATGTGATCGATCCAGCATACATTTTTGCAATATCAGCAGAAGAAGCTTTTAATTTTCCTGGTAAAAGAAAAACAGGATTGATACTTCCCATTTCTGAAAAAACAGGAATAGGTTCTTTGCGTTGATTGGCCCAATCAAACAATTGCTTACCTCCAATAAATGATCCTGTAAAACCCACAGCTTTTGTGTATGAGTGCATCACCAACGCTTTACCAACTTCAAAAGAAACGCCATGAACATGAGCAAAAATTCCTTTTGGCATTTTGCATTTATCCGCGGCTTTTAAAATTGCATTGGCAACTGTTTCGGAGGTTTGCGGATGTGCAGGGTGTGCTTTGATGATAACAGGACAACCTGCTGCAAATGCACAAGCCGTATCACCACCAGCAGTAGAATAAGCAAAAGGAAAATTGGATGAACCGAAGACAACAACAGGCCCAAGTGGAACTAACATTTTCCTTATATCAGGCTTTGGTGGATTCTTATCAGAAATAGCAGTATCAATTCTCGCTTCCAACCATTCTCCTTTTTCACATGCATCGGCATAAGAGTTCAATTGAAATATAGTCCTTCCTCTTTCATTTCTCATTCTTGCCTCGGGAAGATTTGTTTCTCTCATAGCAGTTTGTATCAACTCATCCCCACATGCTTCCAACTCAATTGCTATAGTTCGCATGAAATCTGCTCTTTGTTTCAAACTCATTTTCCTATAAACATGAAATGCAGTCCATGACCGTTGCATCACTTCATTAATTTCATTTATTGTTGCATCTTTAAACATAGTAATTTATTTTCCGGGTTGAGAAAAGACAATAGAAACGATAATCAGTAATTAATAGTTGGCCTTTTAGCGATCGCATCATTGATGACTTTCAAAATACGTTCTCTTTCCTCTCCAACCAAAGTTAATCGCGGAGCTCTTACATATTCGCTTCCGATCCCGGTTTGCTTAGCTGCCAGTTTTATATACTGAACCAGTTTAGGGTGTATATCTAATTCCAACAATGGCATGAACCAGCGATAAATTTTTGTTGCCTCTCCTATCTTACCAGCTTTAACCAAATTATAGATCGCTGTTGTTTCTTTTGGAAAAGCATCTACTAATCCTGCAACCCATCCATCTGCACCAAGACAAAGCTCTTCCATTGCCAATGTATCTACACCACAAAGTACTTTAAATCTATCGCCAAACCTGTTCTTCATCCTTGTCAAATTTGTAACATCACGGGAGCTTTCCTTTAAAGCAGTAATGTTTTCACATTCGACCAATTCGTCAAACATATCGGGTCTTGTATCAATTTTATAATCGGGTGGATTATTATAGATCATGATCGGAAGATCAGTTGACTTTGCCACAGCTTTAAAATAAATTATCGTTTCCCTGTCATCTGTTTTATAGCGCATAGGTGGCAATAACATAATACCATCGGCTCCCCATTTTTTTGCATTTGCTGCTTGCTTAACTGCATCTGCAGTAGTTGTTTCAGCAATATTCATGATGACAGGAATATCTTCGTTAAGATATTCAACTGAAAATTCAGTCAGTTCCTCTTTTTCTTTTTCTGTTATCGTACTGGCTTCTCCCAGCGAACCACCGATAATGATCCCATGAATGCCTGCCGCCACTTGAGCCGCAAGATTTTTTTCAAACATATCAAGATCAAGCTCTTCTTTTTCGGTAAAAGGTGTGAGTAGTGCAGGAAAAACTCCTTTCCATTCAAATGACATATAATTAGGTTTTTTACAAAGCTAAAGGGCGGCAAGTCAAACTAGTCAACATCTTAAAAAAAACTTTAACACCTGCTTCCAACCCTTTGCATCAATTTTGCGACTTAATAATACAATGAAACGGTTTTTTCTTTTTTTGATCCTTATTTCAGCTGCGTTTTTTAGCAATGCCCAAAAAATAGATAGCATTTATTTTCATCTCTATACCGATAGCTTGAAAAAGGGAACACACAATTATATAAATGTAGATGGAAAGCTTGCCGATGGTAAATGGAAGCCACTTTCTGCAAAAGAGATCACCTTTACAACAACCTATGGAACATTTGAAGGCAATGAATTAATTCTACCGGCTGAGCCTACTGTTGAAAAACTTACCATTAAAGCGGTTTTAAAAACTGATCCTGCATTATGGAAAGAAATAACAATCTGGATAAAGAAAAAACCAGATGATGAATCGTTACCTACATCAGATGAAATCCTGAAGATTAAGTCGCAAAAAAATGGTAAATCAAAACGCGGCAATTAAAATATTCAATATTGCAAATTCAGGCAACACGACTGCCTTCATCCCCTTATCTTTGCGGCGGCAGGTCTTACACGACCAGCTCCTGCTGAACCTCCCCAGGGCCGGAAGGCAGCAAGGATAAGTGGTTGTAGCGGTGCGATGTGAGGAGCCTGCCATTTTTTTTACCCCAACCCCTAAAGGGGCTTGTTAAACAAGCTTACATGAAATTTTTTATTGACACAGCCAATCTTGCACAAATTAAAGAAGCCAATGAACTTGGAATTCTTGATGGTGTTACCACCAATCCTTCACTAATGGCGAAGGAAGGAATAAAAGGTATTGATGCTGTAATGGCACATTACAAAACCATTTGTGAAATGGTAAATGGAGATATCAGTGCTGAAGTTATTTCTACTGATTTTAAAGAGATAGTGGAAGAAGGAAAAAAGCTGGCAGCAATACATAAGAATATCGTCGTAAAAGTGCCGATGATAAAAGATGGTGTAAAAGCTATTAAATGGTTTACTGATAATGGCATTCGTACAAACTGTACACTTTGTTTTTCTGCCGGCCAGGCAATTCTGGCAGCTAAAGCAGGAGCCGCTTATATCTCACCTTTTATTGGCCGCATTGATGATAGTGGTTGGGATGGTGTGCAACTGATCGAGCAAATTGTCCAGATCTATTCAATACAAGGTTATAAAACAGAAGTGCTGGCCGCTTCCATCCGCAATCCAAACCATATTGTTCAGTGTGCCCAGGCCGGAGCTGATGTTTGCACCTGCCCTCTTGATTCTATTCTTGGCTTATTAAAACATCCGCTTACTGATATTGGCCTTGCTAAGTTTTTGGAAGACGCTAAAAAAATGTAGTCGGAAGTCAGGAGTGAGAAGTAATCTTTCTAAATATTGATCATTCATTAATAGCTGAATAGAATTGCTGATTTTGAAAGGAGTCCTTAGACAAGCTCCGGATAAACTTGCAAGGGGCTTTTAATCGAAGCGATAAAGCCGGTTAAATAAAAACTATTTTGAAAGTAATGAATTGAGTTTTGCAAACCCGATCAATTCATCCGAGCGGCCTCCGAAAGGGCGATAATAAACCAAAACAAGATAAACGTTTTCTGTGCTTGGATAATTTCCTTCTGTATTATCAAAACTTGGCGGCTCGTCGGGGCGTTTTACAGGAACTGTGACGTATGAATAATCATAAACTCCCTGCTTCAACAAAAGCGTTTTTTCATACGCCCCTTTCTCCGCATTAAATTCCATCCTGGAATTTTCGTCGGTAGCATAATTGGTAAACTCACCGAATAAATAAATATCACGTTCAGGATATTGCTGATTTCCCGGCGGAAAAAAAGTGAAATGGGTATATACATAATCTGATTGCCAAAACGGATTTACATTATCCGTTGTTTCAATGGAGTAAAAACCATTCATATCGCGATAATAATAATATACTTGCTGCTTTCTTTCATTATCTGGCTTTACATAAACGTCAGTCCGTGTCGGTTGTTTATCGATGCGTTGCATACGATCACTCATTAGCCGGATACTTCGAAGATCGATCCAGCGCCATTCCTTGCCGGCAGGAAACGAATTGGTTCTTTCATCGGTATATTCAAAATAATTTCCGCGGTAAATGTTTGGTCTTTCTAAATAAACAGCTGTTGGCCATGCATAGTTTTGCAATAGCGCAACCTTTACATCATTTTGGTTAAATACATTTAATTCCGGATTAAGATTGACTGCTACCTGTAGTTTCTGATGAGTTCTGAAAAGTGTACCGCTATATGGCTGCATCACTGTTCCGCTTATCGATGATCTTACATCTAAAACAAGCAATCTTTTTGTAAAAACTAATTTTGAAGTATCACTATCCAAAAAAACTTTTAATAGATAATTACCCGACCTGGTAGGCGCACAATTTCTGTCAGGCAGCCTTACATAATAATTGGTATATTTTACAAAAGCGATCGATGAATTTCTGTAAGTGGAGATCCTGTTTGATAGAAACCCTCTCAGGTAATCAAAAGGACGAAGTTCAGTATTGAGTGACCAATCGGCATTACAAAGCTGGAAAGTGTAATAATAATATTTTATGTCTCCATCAAGATCATCAAAATACAGATCAAGATCATCAACACTATTCAGCCTGATGATAGGATAACTATAGGGATCATTTGCCTTATGCAACCTGATTGACCGGATATTTGATTTATAGACATGATCAGGAATCTGGCTATTGGCAGCCAGAGTTATTGATAAAAAGAAAAATAAGATAGATCGTTTCATTTGGGTTAAATAAATAAACCAGATATTGTATACAATATTGTGAAATTATGATGAAAAAGAGGATAAATCTTTTTCTACGGTTACTTTTGACAGACAAAATTTAGACCTTGGACGTTGCAGGCTTTATAGCAAATAGAATAGCATTTAACCGTCAAAATTCATTTTCACGGTTTATCATCCGTCTTTCTACTGGCGCCACTATTGTCAGCGTAGCCGTAATGATCGTAACACTTGCACTTGTAAACGGCTTCCAGGAAACCGTAAGTAATAAAGTGTTTAGCTTTTCAGGGCATATAAGGGTACAATATAAACAAGCATTAAGAGGCCCGGTTACCGAAGAAATTCCAATCGAAAGAGATCCAAAAGCAGAGGCAGCCATAAAAGATGATAGCCGTGTCAGGAACATGCATCCATATGCTACCCGTTATGCAATGCTGAAAGGTGGCGATGCAATGGAAGGTGTTTTATTAAAAGGCCTTAATAAAGAATTTGACATTGATCTGCTAAAACCTTTTTTAAAAGAAGGTCGCTGGATAAATTTCAGGGACAGCAGCTATGCCCGTGAGATCATTGTTTCAGATTACACCGCAAAACAACTCCAGGTAAAAGTGAATGATAGTATAAGAATATATTTTATACGACCAAACAGGTCATTAAGAGGAGAAAAGATCAAAGTAGTTGGAATTTACAAAACAGGGATCGATGACTATGACAAACAAATTTCCATTGGCGATCTTAAATTAATAAGAAGGCTAAATGACTGGAAAGAAAATGAGATTGGTGGGTATGAAGTCTTTCTTTATGATTTTGACAAAATGGGAAAAACGAGTGAAGATCTTTATGCACTGCCTGATTTCCCCGGAACATGGGACACGCAACCAATAAAAAGTATTTACCCTAATATTTTTGACTGGTTGAATTTGCAAAATCTTACCCGCAACGTATTAATAGGATTTATGATACTGGTAGCGGTTATAAATCTTATCACCTGTCTTATCATTTTAGTACTTGAAAGGATAAGGATGGTTGGAATATTAAAAGCACTTGGCGCAACGGACTGGATGGTGCAGAAAATTTTCCTTCGTCATTCTATTATCATCACATTGATTGGGATATTTTTTGGCGCCATCTTCGGACTTGGGTTGTTGTATTTTCAAAAAGCTACTGGTTTTGTAAAACTGAAAGAAGAAGCCTATTACATGAGTGAAGCTGCCGTAAAAATCATTTGGTGGCAGGTATTGCTGGTTTGTGTTCTTACCTTCCTGGTTAGTTTACTTATACTAATGATACCAACCTACATTGTGAAGAAAGTGAAACCAGTAAAAGCGATACAATTCAGGTAAAATATTTTATATTAAGTGAGATAAAATGATCCCTGTTGCGACTGCCGCATTCAGCGATTCAGCTTTTCCTTTTCCCGGTATAGTGATCTGAACATTAGCAAGCCTTAGCATTTCTATATTGATACCTTTTGATTCATTGCCAATAACAATTATTCCTTCGCTTATTTTTTCCATTTTAGTTATATCTCTCCCATTCAATACAGCTGCATAAATGCATTCATCATTATTTTTTGTCAACCATGATAAAATATCTGTGTATTCTACTCTTACCCTGCTAATGCTTCCCATAGAAGACTGTACGACCTTCGGGCTATAAACATCAGCACAATCAGTACTGCAAAAAATATTTTTTATCCCAAACCAATCAGCAAGCCTGATGATCGTTCCCATATTTCCCGGGTCCTGTATTGTATCTAAAGCCAACGACACGTTTCCTTTTATTTCCGGATCATTCTTCCATTGTATTTTTTCAATAACAGCCAGTACCTGGTTTGGAGTTGTTAGTTGTGAAATTTTTTCTAATTCCGCCTCTGATATTTCAATAACCTCTCTAGGGTTACCAGCATTTGGATTCTCATCTATCCATTCTTTCAAAGCAAGAAGCTGAACTATCCTGCAATTCTCTGCTATTAGTAATTCATTAACTAATTTGGGGCCTTCGGCAATAAAGCGATTCTCAATATCTCTTGATTTTTTCTGGCCTAAACTTTGAATATATTTGACCTGATTTTTAGTAATCATAATTTCTTTAAATTTAACATGTTAGAAGCCAAGCCACAAAGTTCTCTTACTGCCGCCTTCGCTATAGCTCTCGTTTTTCTTGTACTGGCTTCCTGTAAAGTCATTCCTAAAGATTATCCCATTGATAAACCTTTCGTTTTTCAAACAAATATCAAGCTTGAAGGCAATTTTACCAAAGAAGAAAAAGATGCATTGGCCACCCAGTTAAAAAACCAGCTGCATGATAGCATGAGGGCAAAGACAGTTTACAAACTTTTATACAAGGGAAGGATCAATAGCCCGGTCCTTGTAAACCCTCCTGTTTTTGATAGTGCTAATGCCGATCGCTCAACCATCTTTATGAAGGCATTACTTAACAAATTTGGGTATTTGCGAAATTCTATTTCCTATAATTCAATTATAGATACTATACCAGTAAGATCGGATTCAACACATCCACAACTTCGGACTACAGTAAATTTTAATGTAACACCTAACCAGCTTTTTAAAATTGATTCAATTAGCCATGTGATCAATAATACAGAATTGCAGGCATTGACGGAAGCTTCGAAATCAAAAACAGTTTTAAAAAAAGGCGACCCATTTGCGCAACAATTGATCTCTGAAGAGTTGAACAGGCTTGTTGAACTTTATCGGGAAAATGGATATCTCAAATTTAATTTTGAAGAACTCTCCGGAGTTTGGGATACGCTTAACCTCGCAATACTTCGCCCAACTATTGATCCGTTTGATATACAAATGCTGGAAGAATTAAGAAGAAGGCGTGATTCACCAACCACAGATATTGAAATAAGGTTAAGACCTGGTTATAATGTTGAAAAACTGAAAAAGTATTTCGTTGGCAATACAACAATATATCCTGATTTTAATATTCTCGATACTGCAAATAAAAAGCCAATAAGATTTGTATATGACAGCAATTTTACCTTTATCAATTATAGAAATTTATTCAAGAAGAAATTTGTTACCCAAAACATATACTTCAAACGAGGTGATCTTTATAATGAAAGAAAGCTTGTAAAAACAATTAACCGCTTTAATAGCTTAGGGGCTTGGCGTGTTGTGAATATCGAACAAATACCAAGAGACCCTGGCGACACTGTTGATGTTGAACTCTACCTGACCCCGGGTAACAAATATTCTTTTTCGGCAAATATCGAAGGAAGTTTCAATAGTACCAGTTCGCTGGACATACGGCAGAATGTGCAGGAAAATCTTTTGGGGCTTGGTGCAAATGTGCAGTTAACAAATAACAATTTTGGGAGATCTGCTAACAAATCTTCCACAATTGCCCGATATACAACCGAAGTAAGTCCCAAGGGAGAATTTGTAAAAACAATACAAACCAGTATCAGTCATACGATCGTTTTTCCAAAGCCTATACCCAATTCAAAATGGATACCTGAAAAATTCAGAGACAATTTCAGAACCAATCTTTCATTTGCTTTAGCAAACACTGAACGGAAAGATTTTTTTAATCTTACTTCATTGAACGCTGCATGGGGTTATAATACTCAATGGAAAAATAAATCAGCCTATATTAAATTTCCTAACATTGAATTTGAACATATAATAAAAAGAGATAGCCTCAATGACTTTTTGAATGTCAACCCAACTCTTAAAACCGTTTTCCCGGAAAATGGAGTGGTAGTTTCTATTCAAACTGGTTTTTCGATTCGTGGCGGAAGGAGAAAAGCCTCACAAATATTCAGAGTTAATTTCGAAGAATCCGGCTTACTAGCCAGCCAAATCGATATAAAAGTGCTTGACAGCTTGTTCAAGTTTATTAGAGTCGATGCGGAATTCATCAGGAATATGCAGCTTGCCAGGAAAAAATCTTTTGTAATTCGTGGTTACGTGGGAGCTGGTTATGCAATGACAACAAGAGAAAGACCTACGAATCCACAAATGCCCTACTTTAAGCAATTCACTGCCGGTGGTCCCTACAGTATGCGGGCATGGGGATTACAATTATTGGGACCAGGTTCTACATTAAAAACAAGAGATTCCGTACCAATTAGATTCGGAGATTTTCAGTTTGAAACAAACTTAGAATATCGTTTTCCATTAGTAAAACTGTGGGGATATGAATTCAGCAGTTGCATTTTTTCGGACATCGGAAATGTTTGGTTCCTTAGAAAGAATGCCGATTTTCCAGATGGTACTCTTTCAGCTTCAAAATTCTTTAAAGATATTGCCGTTGGCGTTGGCACGGGGCTACGCATGGATTTTGATTTTATAAAAATAAGATTGGATTATGGATTAAAAATTAAGAACCCCTCTCCTGAACCGCATAATGCTAAGGGACAAAATGTATGGTTTTATAATTTCAACCCATTTGGCGGCATTGTTCAACTTGGCATCAACTATCCATTTGCATTCTGATATTTTTTATCTCATCTTCCCATTCCCTCAGTGTCTTTGCATCATGAAGCTTTGAGTCGCCAATTCTTGTACGGCATAAACTGCTGAGGTATGCGCCGCAACCAAGTGCCTCTCCAAAATCATTTGCAAGACTTCGGATATACGTGCCGGTAGTACATACAACTCGAAAAAAAACAACAGGCGTTTCAATTTTAGTTATTTCAAATTCTTTTATAAGAATCTTTCTCGGCTCTATTTTAACTTCCTTTCCTTGCCGTGCTAATTCATACACTCTTTTGCCATCAATTTTTATTGCTGAATGCGCCGGCGGGATCTGCATTATCTCACCAATAAATTGTTTTGTGGCATTTAATATGTTCTCCTTAGTGATCAAATGGATGTCTTTAAAATTGACAGGCTCACTTTCAAGATCATAAGTAGGTGTGGTAGCGCCAAGAGTAAAACTGCCAGTGTATTCTTTCTCCTGTGCCATGTATTCATTTATTCTCTTGGTGAACTTACCGGTGCATAAGATCAATAAACCTGTGGCTAATGGATCGAGGGTGCCCGCATGTCCAACTTTTTTTATACGAATTAAATTCCTGATCTTTCTTACTACATCAAATGATGTCCATTCAATTGGTTTGTCAACTAATAACACTTGTCCTTCTTCAAAGCTATTCACTGCTACGGGGTTTGAGGTTTGATGGTCGAAGTTCGAGGTAAAAGAATGAACCTCCAATTTTAAAAAACTTCAAACATCAAACTATATGGCTTGCCTTGCTTTCAGCTCAAGGTATTTATTCACAGTATTTACGGTAAGATTTTCCGGCGTGGTAAGAATAGAAAGTATTCCATGATTTTGAAGTTCTTTTACGATCATTTTCTTTTCATGCATAAATTTTTCTGCCACTGTCTTTACATAAACGCCTTCGATATCCTTTGCTTTTTTTGCTGCCAGGTCTTTTAATTCGGTATTCTCAAAAAAGACTACTAACAATAAATGATGTTTTGCGATCATGCGCAGGTAAGGCAATTGTCGTTGCATCCCCCCGAAAGATTCAAAATTTGTAAATAAGATCAGCAAACTTCGATTGCGAACATTTGCTCTCACTTGTTTGTACAGCATTTCAAAATCACTTTCCAAAAATCTTGTTGTTTGATTATAGAGTATTTGTAAGACACTTTGCAGCTGTGTAGCTTTCTTGTCAGCGGAAAGAACGGTTCCGATCTTTTCTGCAAATGTGATAAGTCCAAAACGATCATGGCGGCGCAAACTTACATTACACATTACCAAAGATGCATTAATGGCATAGTCCAGTAGGGACAGTTTATCAAAAGGCATTTTCATCAGCCTTCCTTTATCTACAATACAAAAAACCTGTTGCGATCTTTCATCTAAATAATTATTCACCATCAAGCCGCCTTTTCTTGCAGTAGCTTTCCAGTTAATAATTCTTATATCATCACCCCGGGTATATTCTTTCACATGTTCAAATTCCAGGCTGAGCCCTAACTTTCTTAATTTCTTTGTTCCAGCTTCATTTGTTTGTGCATCTCTCGCAATAAGATCATATTTTCTCATTTGAAAAAAAGAAGGATAAACAGGAACCATTTGCCGTGCTTTTGAATCAAATCGCCTGCTGATAAACCCAAGTAGTGAGCTTGCATAAATGATGAGATCACCGAAATGATACTCCCCTCTTTCAACCGGCCGAAGGAAAAAATCAAATCTCTTTTCCTGCCCGGCGCTGAATGTTGTTTC
>Ga0207641_10000574_pt1 | contig 40676 bp, 32 predicted proteins | sample KBSSwiS62_FD_184306 | JGI IMG/M metagenome (GOLD analysis project Ga0207641, IMG submission 184306) | Switchgrass rhizosphere microbial communities from Kellogg Biological Station, Michigan, USA - KBS Switchgrass S6-2 (SPAdes) (version 2) | ecosystem: Host-associated > Plants > Roots >... | reverse complement strand
GGACTGACCCGGTCGCTCGCCATAGAGTTGGCCGATCGGGGTATCAGGGTGAACAGCGTGCACCCTGGCATAACGGAGACCGAACTCGTGCGCGGATTGTCGGAAGCCCAGATGAAGAGGCTCGACAGCGCCATCGCTCATCAGCCGATCAAGCGGATGGCGCGACCGGAGGAAGTCGCGAACGCGGTCCTGTTCTTCGCCTCGGACGAGAGCTCCTACTGTACGGGGGCGTCCCTTCTCGTCGACGGCGGGCACCTGGCGGGGCCATATCGCGATCCCATCTTCTGACAAGGCGCAAGCCGCAATTGCCAGTCGCGTGCTTCGGCAAGGCCACGACCTGTCAGGACTTTTCAGCGTGGATCATAAGCTCTCGATGGTATTAAGGCATTCAACTGCGTTGTAGGCGTGTTTACAGATGGAGTGTCGGATTACTTCGGTATCCAACCCATAACCGGCCAGTCAGGACCCGGCCCAGTTGCTGCCGCGACGACAAGCCGGTCAAGCAAACGTTAAATGTCAGGTCCTGATGAAACCTGTCGTTCACCTCCGCTGCGGGGAATGTCCGGTAAGTCCCAAAGTTAGCTGTTCACGGTCACCTAAAACTCGTTGGATGGAGGATGGCTTTGCGGGCATTTAAATCGCGCGCTGGACGTCTGCTACAAAGCCAAATCAGAAAAATTTGGGAATGGGGCCGACCTGCGCCGTTTGGTCGGGAAGATCGATTTCCTGTTCGTCTTCGTAGCACCAGCCCCAGCCTTCAGGAGGGTCGTAGCCTTCGATGATCGGGTGCCCCGTATGATGGAAATGAGCCGTTGCGTGGCGATGGGGAGAATCGTCGCAGCAACCGACGTGCCCGCAGATTCGGCAGAGCCGCAAGTGCAGCCATGGGCTGTCAATCGCGAGGCATTCTTCACAACCGCGCGCACTCGGCGTCACCTCGTGGATGGAAGGACTGTGCGGGCAAGATGTCATATGCGCTGAGCCTCCTTCCGATCAGCCATCATGGCGTGGATCTGTGCGACCACGGCAGCGCCTTCGCCGACGGCCGCCGCTACCCGTTTGGTGGAACCGGCACGGACGTCTCCGATGGCAAACACACCGGGCACGCTTGTCTCCAACAACCGGCCATTGCCGCCCGTGATGACGAAGCCGCGGTCGTTGCTGTCGACGCAATGTGCAATCCAGCCGGAATTCGGGTCCGCCCCGATGAACAGGAAAAGGTGACGCAAGCTGCAGCGATGTTCTGCACCAGTGCGCATATCGCGGAAGGTGGCCGCCGCGAGGCCGGACTGGCCATCACCATCTAGGCCGACGACCTCGCTACCGACATGAACGTCCACGTTAGGTAGGGAGGAAATCCGGTCGATGAGGTACTGCGACATCGTCTCTGACAGGTGACGCCTGACGAACAGGTGCAGCCGCTTGACCTGCGGGGCGAGGAACACCACCGCCTGTCCGGCGGAATTGCCGCCGCCCACGAGAGCAACTTCCTCGCCGGCACAAAGCCGCGCTTCGATCGGGGATGCCCAGTAGGACACGCCCGAGCCTTCGAACTCGGCAAGATTGGAGATGTTGGGGCGGCGATAGCGCGCGCCCGAGGCGATCACGACGGCGCCGGCGCGCACTCGCTTGCCGCCGGCGAGCTGGAGTGCAAGCTGCTCAGCGTCGCAATCGAGCCTTTCGACGCGCGCGGGTATCGCGATTTCAGCGCCAAATTTCAGCGCCTGGTTGAAGGCGCGCCCGATGAGAGCCTGCCCGGAAATCCCGGTCGGAAAACCCAGATAGTTCTCGATCCGTGCCGAAGCACCGGCCTGCCCGCCCATGGCGCGCTCATCCAACACCAGCACCGAGAGACCTTCGGAGGCGGCGTAGACGGCGGCTGCCAAACCACCCGGGCCGGCCCCCACGATCGCTACATCGAAGAAGGCGTTTGCCTCGAGCTCGGGCAAGATGCCAAGGCACGCGGCGACCTGCTCTTCACTGGGCCGCCGCAGCACGTCACCGTTAGGACAGACCACCAGCGGCAATTCATCGGTCAGGACGCCCATCCGCTCCGCCAACTGGCGGCCGTCCGGATCGTGGGCTAAATCGAGCACGGTGTTGGGATAACCGCTGCGCGTGAGGAAGACCTGAAGCCGGAGAATCTCCGCGCTTTGCGGATCTCCGATCAGAATCGTGCCCGCTCGGCCCTGCTCGATCAGGCCCACGCGCCGCAGGATGAAGGCGCGCATCACGATCTCGCCAAGCTCCGCCGACCCGATCATCAGCGCGCGCAGATGAGGGGGATCGAACGGGACGGCGACGCACCCTTCGGCGCCGGCGTGTCCGCTGGCGATCGACGCGCGCCCGGCCAGCTGGTTCACCTCGCCGCTGAATTGGCCTGGGCCATGCACCGTAAGGCGGGTCTCCTCGTATATCCCGTCACGCCGCGACACCTCGATCGTGCCGTTCAGCACCAACCAGGCCGCAGCTCCGTGCTGGCCGATGTCGTAAAGCAGCTCTCCCGGCGCAAAGGTTCGCGCCGGACCGCTGGCGAAGCGGCGGGCCATCGCCATCTGCGCGGCATCGAGTACGGGGAACATCTGGTGTTCGCGATTTTCGACGGTGCCCATGCACAACTCCGTCTCTTGGACGAGACGAACAGCTCGACCACGCCGCGTCCGTCCACTCGCTATGTGGCATATCCTTGCACGATTAAGGCAGCAAATCCATCATTTTACATTTGCGTGATTCATCCCTTTTCCCCGGGCGCGGCACGGGTTTCATCGCTAAAGCCAATCGTGCGCTGACTGGTGGCGACATCGGCATTAACATTGGCGGGAACGGACCGTAGGTTGGCGGACGCGATGGCAGCTATCGATCAGTTCAGGCGACAGCATCTATAATGATCGTGCAGATATGAGCAGTTTAAGCGGCTAGAAATACGCTAGAAGGCGCGCGAGGCTGACCTGCGCTGACGCGCCAGACCCTCGCTAAGTGGCCGTTTTTATTGTAAAAGTGGTGGACGCACTAGGGCTCGAACCTAGGACCCGCTGATTAAGAGTCAGCTGCTCTACCAACTGAGCTATGCGTCCACATTCCATCGACCGAAAGGGTGGCTCCCGTCGTGGAGGCGCGCCCTTAGCACCCGTTCCCGCAAAATGTAAACCTGCAATCCGACATATTTTCGCCGGGGCGAGGCTATGGGCCGAGGTCGATGTCGGCCGGTGGCTCGCCCGCGCGATAGCGGTGATGGACAGCGTCGAAGGCGCGTTCGACCGCGCGGGTGATCAGCTCGGGCCGGAACAGCGGCTCACTCATCCGGTTTGCGGCGAGCTTCCTCTTGAGCGCGTCCAGGCGCGGCTTGTCGGTGGCGAGGCGCGATGCGAGCACCTCGTAATCGGCATTTCGCGCGGTGATCAATTCGGGCAAGCCGGCCGCCTGGAGCAGGCTGGCGGCGACGCGCGCCGTGAAGCTGCGGCCGATCCTGGTCAGCACCGGAACCCCCATGTACAGCGCGTCGGTCGCGCTGGTGTGCGCGTTATAATTAAAGCAGTCCAGAAACAGGTCGGCGTGGCGATGCCGGGCAAGATGCTCCGCCTGCGGAAGCGGTGGAGCGAAGATCAGTCTGTCGGGCGCAATGCCCCGTACGGCGGCCTCGGCGCGCAGGTTCCGCGCGGCCTCGTCGCCGCTATGCAAGAGCCAAAGGACGCTGCTGTCGACCGCAGCGAGTAGCCGCATCCATATGTCGAACTCCGCGGGCCCGATCTTGTAGCTGTTGTGAAAGGCGCAGAACACGAAGCTGCCGTCGGGTAGCCCGGTTGTCGCCCGATCGGGCGTCTCGGCGAGATTTCGCCGGTCGTCGGTCGGCAGATAGGCTCCAGGCAGGTAGATCAACTTCTCCGAATAGCAGGCCCGCTCTTCGTCGGGGATCACCACCCGATCGGCCAGCACATAATCGATGAAGGACGCGCCGATTGTTCCGGGAAAGCCGAGCCAGGAGATCTGAACGGGGGCAACGCCGGCCGCGAAGATCCCGAGGCGGCTGGAGCGGGTATGGCCCTTGAGGTCGATGGCGATATCGAGGCGATCGCGTCGCGCAAGTTCAGCGGCGGCCGCATCGTCGAGGTGCCGGATATCGATGAAGGACTCCACGGCGTTGAGCAGGCGGCGTCGCATCGGCCGATCGCTGGCAGGACCATAGGAATATAGGCGCACGTCGAAGCGTTCGCGATCGTGCAGCTCGAACAGCCGGATCATCAGCCATAGCGTGGCGTGATCATGAAAATCGGCGGAAAAATATCCGATCCGCAACCTTGGCGGACGCTCGGACGGGCGGGTAAAGGCGGTGTGCCGGGCCACGCCGCCGAGCTGGCCGGCATATCGCATGGCCCTGTGCAGATGGCGTTGCGGGTCGTCGTCCAGGGCCATCGCCGCGAATGGGGCGACAGCTTCACCCTCTACGCCGAGCTCCGGAATGAGCGCCGCCTCGGAGGCGAGATCCGACCAGTCGCAAAGCTGCGCCTGGACATGGAGCTTCTGGAGACGCGCGGCCGCATAGCCGGGACGTATCGCCAAAGCGCGCCGATAGCAGGCCACCGCCTCCGCCCGGTGTCCCAGTTCATCGAGCAGATTGCCGAGATTATTCCATCCTTCCGCATAGTCCGGGCGGGCCTCCACGGCACAGCGATATTGTGCCATGGCCTGTTCGACCTCACCCCGCCTGCGCAGCATCACGCCGAGATGGCAGTGCGCTTCGGCCAGGCCGGGCTGGAGGTCGATTGCGCGCCGGTAGCTCGCGATCGCATCGCGGCCGCGACCGGCATCCCTCAGCGCGTTGCCGAGATTGTTGTGCAGCCCGGCCAGCGCCGGATGATAGTCGATCGCGCGGTGATAAACTTCGATCGCCTCTGCGGTTCTGCCCGTCGATCTCAGAACGATGGCGAGGCCGTTGAGCGCCTCGGCATGGGCGGGCGCCAGCTCCAGCGCGCGCCGGTAAGCGGCCTCGGCGTCGGCCCAGCATCCTGCGAATCGCAGCGCGTTGGCGCGATCGGTCTGATGCTGTGCCGCGACGACATCCATTTCAGGCCCGCCGGGTCGAGCGATCGATCGCCATCAGCAGGCCGAGGCAGATCAGGACGGTCATCATCGCCGATCCCCCGAACGAAACGAGGGGCAGGGGGATGCCGACCACCGGGGCGAGCCCCATCACCATCATCAGATTGATCGCCACATAGAAGAATATCGTCGTCGCCAGCCCGGCCGCAGTGAGGCGGCCGAAACGACCGCGCGCCCGCGCGGCCACCCGCATCCCCCAGCGGATCACCAGCATATAGGCCAGAACGATGAACAGCCCGCCGAGCAGCCCCCATTCCTCCGCCATGGTGGCGAAGACGAAATCGGTGTGCCTTTCGGGCAGATAGTCGAGATGGCTTTGGGTACCCGCCAGGAATCCCTTGCCGAATATGCCACCCGATCCGATCGCGATCTTCGACTGGATGATATGATATCCGGCGCCTAGCGGATCGCGCTCGGGGTTCAGGAATGTTTCGATCCGGTCGCGCTGATAACCGTGCATGAGCGAAAGCGCGATCGGGAAAGCCGTGGCCAAAGCCGCGCCCGCGCCCAGATATAGCCTCAGCGGCAGACCCGCCAGGAAGGTGACGGTGACGCCGCCTGCGACGATCATCAGCGCAGTGCCGAGATCGGGTTGGATCATCACCAGCCCGGCCGGAACGCCGATCAGCACGGCGGGAGGCCAGATTGCGCTCCAGCCGCGTATCTCCCCTGCCGGAAGTCTGTCGTAGAAGCGAGCGACCGCCAGGACGATGGCCGGCTTCATAAGTTCGGAAGGCTGGAGCCGGATGAATCCTAGATCGAGCCAGCGGCGGCTGCCGCCCCCGACGAAGCCGAACAACTCGACGATGATCAGCATCAGGACGAGCACCGTATAGACGGGCATCGCCGCAGCTTTCAGCCCATCTTCACCTATCCGCGAGAGCGCGACGGCGACGCCCAGGAACACAAGGAAGCGAACCCCTTGGGGAAGCGCCCAGGGCGTCATGCTGCCGCCGGCCGCCGAGTAGAGGATGATCAGCCCGAAGCCGCCGATCGTCGCAACGAGGGCCAGGAGACGCCATGGTATGAGTTGGAGTGGCCCCGGTACGATCGAATCGCGGTTCATTCCTGCTGCTCCGCCTGGGGCTCTGCCACAACGGGCGTAGCTTCGGGTTTCGGCGGTGCCGCGGCCCGAGCCGGGGCAGGCGGGGGCGGCGGCGGATCGTCGCGATGCGCCCAGGCCGCAGCCTTGCGCGCCATGCGCTGTTCGATCGTCCCGCCCCAGCCTTGCTCGAGAATGGCGAGCCTCTCCTCCGCGCGCTTGCGATCGTGCAGAAAGGTGATCATGTCGCGCGCGATCGGCGCACCGGCGGCGCCGTGCATACCATGTTCGATCACCACCGATATCGCATAGCGGGGATCGTCGACCGGCGCGAACGCCACGAACAGGCCGTGATCGCGATATTTCCAGGGCACGCCATAACCGCCGAAATCACCGCCCGTCGCGCGCATCGCCATGGTGATGCGGCGCACCTGCGCGGTGCCGGTCTTACCCCCCATCAGCATATCCCCGAGATTGAGACGACCCGATCCCCCGGTGCCGTAGGGACCGTTGACCACGCCGCTCATTGCCTGCCGCACGAATTCGAGATGCGCAGGCGAGACGTCAAGCTCACCCCCTTGCGGCGGGTAGCGTTTGTTGACGATCAGTCGCGGTACCAAAGCCCGGCCGCTGGCGATGCGTGCCGCCATGATCGCGAGTTGGAGCGGGTTGGCGAGCATATAGCCCTGGCCGATCGTCGCATTAAGCGTGTCGGCGGTGCCCCAGGGCTTCTGATAGCGCCGCATCTTCCATTCGGTGTCCGGCACCGTTCCATAGCGCTGCGACGGCATCGGCAGATCATATTCCTCGCCGAGCCCCAGCATTCGCGCCGTTGCCGCGATGCGATCGATGCCGATCAGGCGCGCCATCGTATAAAAATAGACGTCACAGCTCGCCGCGACGGCCCGATGCATATCGACGCCGCCATGGCCCCCCCGCCGCCAGCAGTGGAAATAGCTGTTGCCGAGCCTGTACCGTCCGGAACAGACGACGATTTGGCGCGGATCGACCCCGGCCTCGAGCAGCGCCAGCGCCACCATCGGCTTAACCGTGGAGCCGGGCGGGTAGAGGCCCTGCATGACCTTGTTGGTCAGGGGCAAATGGTCGTCTGCGGAAAGCGTGCCCCACTCGGCGTGGCTGATCCCGTCCGCGAAGCTGTTCGGATCATAAGCGGGCATCGAGGCCATCGCCAGGACGCCGCCGGTCCTTGTATCGATCATCACCGCCGCGGCGCTCTCGGGGCCGAGCCTGCTCGCGGTATAATGTTGCAGATCGGCGTCTATGGTCAGCTGGAGCGCGTTGCCGGCCGTCTCGGGCCGCGTGGCCAGCTCACGTACGATCTTGCCGTGCGCGGTGACTTCGCTCCGATTGGCGCCCGGCTTTCCACGCAGCCATTTTTCCATAGTTTTTTCAAGGCCATCCTTACCGACCTTGAAACCAGGTGTGATCAATAGGGGGTCGCGGCTTTTTTCATAGTCGGCAGCGGAAGCCGGACCGACATAGCCAACGATATGGGCGACGGCGGTACCGGCTGGATAGTAGCGGCCGTAGCCGCTCGTGGGCGCGACACCCGGCAGGCTCGCCTGCCTCACGCTGACCGCCGCGAACCGCTCATAGTCTATATTCTCGGCAACCGGCACGGGCTGAAAACCCGCTGCCTTGTCCAGATCGCCGCGTATGCGTTCCATATCGTCGGCGGTCAGCATCAGCAGCTTCTGGAGCTCGCCAAGTACCGCATCGGTCCGTTTGAGCTGATCGGGGATCAAATCCACGCGGAAGGTGGTGCGATTGATAGCGATCGGCTTGCCGCTTCGATCGATGATCCACCCGCGGCGAGGCGGGACAAGCGTGAGCTGTACGCGGTTGCTCTCCGACAATGTGGTGTATCGCTCGTTCTGGGCGATCGAGAGCCATGCCATTCGCCCTGCCAGGACAGCGCCCACCGCCGCCTGGAAACCACCGAGGACAAACGCCCGGCGCGTAAAGGTAAAAACCTGACTTTGTTCGGTGATGGCCTGGCCGCGCTTCATCGCGTCGCCGTCTTATCGTTTCAATCGCCACCGGTCGAGCGCGGCGGTCAAGCGCAGGATCGCCGGAAAAAGCAGGAAAGCGCCGATCAGCTGGGGTGACAGGGTGACGACCGGCGCATGGCCATGCAGCGGCTGGGCGATCAACCAGATCATTGTCTCGACAATCGCTATGACGGCGATCGCGATGCCCCACTCCATCCACCAGTCGCGCCAGACGAAATGATGGTCGATCCAATCGAGCGCCAGCAAGACAATCGTCCAGAGCGCCATGGCGATGCCGAGATCGTGGCCGCTCAAAAGATCGTCGGCGAGACCGAGCGGAAGAGCAATCCACGCCGCCCAGATCTCAGGACGAAGCAGGCGCCACGCGAGCAACATCATCAGGCCGAATGGCGGCAGCAAGGGCTCCGTGGCGATGATCGGCCAGAGATTCATAGCCGATCCGGCGACGACCGAGGCTATGGGAACGGCCACCACACGCAACGGCCGGCCGTCTGAAAAATGCTTGGGGTCGGCGATCATCGTTTTGGCGGGGCAGGCGGATCCGGGACCGGCGCCTGGAAGATCGGGTAGACAACAGCGAAATCCGCCTGCGCAGGATCGGCGAGGGGGCGGGCGACGGCCCGATCCCCGCGAACCTCGGTGACCACGGCCACCGGAATGTTGGGCACATAGACCCCGCCCGTGCCCGAGGTCACCGCAAGATCGCCGCCTCGGAACGGGCGTCCTCCCGCGATCAGCCCGCGTATTTCCATCATGCCGTCGCCCTGGCCTGTCGCGAGTGCCGCGACGCCGTTGCGGACGATCTTGACAGGAACCGCCGTCTCTCCGTCCGTGAGGAGCAGCACCCGCGAGGCAAAGATGCCGGTCTCGAAAACGCGGCCGATCAGACCCTCCGGCGACCTGATCGCCATGCCCGCGCGCACGCCTTGGGCCGATCCGGCGCCGAGCGTAGCGAAACGGCGCTGGCCCGAAGGCGTCGAACCGATCAGCCGTGTCGACAGGACCGGCCGCGGCAGCTGTTCGCTGAGCCGCACGAGTCGCTTCAGCCGAGCATTTTCGGCGGCGATCGCCTTGGCCTCGACGATCGTTCGCCGCTGTGCCGAGACTTCGTCCCGCAGGGCGCGATTTTGCGCCCCCGCGGCGACATAGGCGGAGATCTCGTCGCTGGCGGTATCGATAAGCCGTACGCCCGCGCGGCCCGTGCCCGACACGAACCCGCCAGCGTCGATCACGATGCCGCGCAATGCAACGAAGGCGCGGGGGTCCAGGCGCGCAATCAGGAGCAGGCCGATGGCGACGACGATGCCGACAACCGCGAGCACATAACCGGCGAATAAGCTATATTGGACCCGGCGTGAAAAGCCTCGACGCCGGTGCCGGGGCGCCGCCACGCGCGTGCCGGACCGGGCTCAGGCTGTCTGCAGGACGCCGCGGAAGATCGGATCCTCCAACGCGCGTCCGGTGCCCAGCGCGACGCAGGTAAGCGGGTCGTCCGCGATTGTGACCGGAAGTCCCGTCGCTTCCCGCAACACCTCGTCTATGCCCTGAAGCAGCGCGCCTCCGCCCGTCAGGACAATGCCCTGATCGACGATGTCGGCCGCAAGTTCGGGCGCCGTGTTTTCGAGCGCGATTCGCACGCCCTCGACGATCGCCGATACCGGCTCGGTAAGCGCCTCGGCGATCTGTGCCTGGGTGATCATGATTTCCTTGGGCACGCCGTTGACAAGGTCTCGGCCCTTGATGTGGATCGTCTCGCCCTTGCCGTCCGCCGGCATTTTCGCCACTCCGACTTCCTGTTTGATCCGCTCTGCGGTGGCCTCGCCAATCAGCAGATTATGGTTACGGCGGACATAGGAGCCTATCGCCTCGTCCATCTTGTCGCCGCCGACCCGGACGGAGGTCGTGTAAGCAAGCCCACGCAGCGAGAGCACCGCGACCTCGGTCGTGCCGCCGCCGATATCGACGACCATGGAGCCGATCGGTTCGGTCACCGGCATGTCGGCGCCGATCGCCGCAGCCATGGGCTCCTCGATCAGCCAGACCTGGCTGGCGCCCGCATTGGAGGCGGCATCCCTGATCGCGCGGCGCTCGACCGAAGTCGAGCCCGAGGGGACGCATATCACGATTTCGGGCCAGCGCGGGAAACGCCGCGGCCCATGGACCTTCTGGATGAAATGTTTGATCATCTGTTCGGCAACGTCGATATCGGCAATCACGCCGTCACGCAGCGGACGGATCGCCTCGATCGATCCGGGGGTTTTGCCCATCATCAGCTTCGCGTCGTCGCCGACCGCGCGCACGCGCTTCACGCCATTGATCGTCTCGATCGCTACCACCGAGGGCTCGTTGAGAACGATGCCACGGCCTCGCACATAGACGACCGTGTTCGCGGTGCCGAGGTCAATGGCCATATCGTGCGACATGAACTTGAAATATCGCTGGAGGAACATGTTTTGGTCCGTCTCTCTTGGCCCGCCCAGGCCGGTGTTCTGCTCGACCCCATCACCCCTGCGGCAATTGGGATGTAGACCAGGATCAAGGGATGCGGAAGGGCGCCGCTTGGGCTAGAGCTTAGCCCATGTCAATACGCCGCCTCCCTGAGCATCTGGTGAATCGCATCGCAGCCGGCGAAGTGGTCGAAAGGCCGGCCAGCGCGCTGAAGGAACTGGTCGAGAACGCGATCGACGCGGGCGCCCGGCGCATCGCGATAAAGCTTTCCGAGGGTGGCCTGTCGCTCGTCGAGGTGATCGACGACGGCTGCGGGATGACCCCGCCCGACATAGCGCTGGCTTTGGAGCGTCACGCCACGTCAAAGCTGCCCGGCGACGCGATCGAAGCGGTGTCGACGCTGGGTTTCCGTGGCGAGGCCCTGCCATCGATCGCCAGCGTCGCGGAAGTCATGATCGAAAGCCGGGTTCGCGGCGCGGATGGTTGGTATCGCCGGATCGATCATGGAGCTCTGCTAGACGAGGGACCGGCTGCCTTGCCCCCCGGCACCCGCGTCCGGATGACCAATCTGTTTGCGCGGGTACCGGCTCGGCGCAAGTTCCTGCGCTCAGAGCGCGCCGAATATGGCGCCTGCGTCGACGTCGTCAAAAGGCTTGGAATGGCGCGTCCGGATGTCGGCTTTTCGCTCGATCACGCCGGAAGGCGAGTCTTGTCGGTATCGCCGGGCGAGACGCGCGCCGAGCGCGTCGCGGCGCTGGTCGACCGCGACCTCGCCGAGAACAGCGTGACCGTCGATTTCCGACGCGAGGCTGTTGCCCTGACCGGAGTCGCCGGCCTGCCCACCTTCAATCGGGGCATCGCCGATCATCAATATCTGTTCGTCAACGGTCGGCCGGTGAAGGATCGGCTACTGATCGGGGCGCTGCGGGCCGCCTATCAGGATATGCTCGCCCGCGATCGCCATCCCCTTGTCGCCTTGTTCGTGGAGCTGCCGGGTGACCAAGTCGACGTCAACGTCCACCCGGCCAAGACTGAAGTTCGTTTTCGGGACCCCGGTCTGATCAGGGGCATGATCGTGGGTGGCCTGCGTGCCGCGCTGGATGCCGCCGGCCATCGCAGCGCACACCGGGCGCCGGGCGCCGCGCTGGGCAGCTGGCAGCAGGGGGGAGGGGGAGGCAGCATCTCCGGCGCGGCGATTCCCAACGGCTTCGCTTTCGCCGCCGCCGCATCGCGCGAGGGGCAAGGCAGCGTCTGGGAACACGCATCGGAATATGTCGCCCCACCGATGGCGCGCGTCGAACCGGCCTCCTCCGCGGTACCCGGGGGGCAGAGCTTTCCGCTCGGCGTCGCGCGCGGCCAGGTCGCCGCCACCTATATCGTCGCCGAGGCCGAGGATGGGCTCGTGATCGTCGATCAGCATGCCGCCCATGAGCGGCTCGTTCTCGAACGGATGCGTCGTGCCCTCGCGGACGGCGGTGTCGCGCGTCAGGCTTTGCTTTTGGCCGAAGTGGTCGAACTCGAAGAGGGCGCATGCGATCGGCTCGAGGCGCGCTTGGACGAGCTGAAAGACATGGGCCTCGAACTCGAACGCTTCGGCCCGAAGGCGATGCTCGTCCGGGCCACGCCAGCCATGTTCGGTCAGGGTGATATCGGTGGCCTCATAGTCGATCTGGCCGACGAACTCGCCGCTTATGACGAGGCCCTGTCTCTCAAGGAGAGGCTCAATCATGTCGCCGCCACCATGGCCTGCCACGGATCGGTCCGGGCCGGTCGGATCCTCTCGGTCGCGGAGATGAACGCGCTACTGCGCGAGATGGAAGTGACGCCGCACTCGGGTCAATGCAATCATGGCCGCCCGACCTGGATCAAGCTTGGCCATGGCGACATCGAAAAATTGTTCGGGCGAAAATAAGCTGGCCGACATTCCCGGCAGGCGGCCAAGCGCCCGCATCGCGCCACCTCAGCAGCGCTCATCAGAGCGGCGTCATTCGGTCGCAATCTACGCCTCGTCGAATATTTCGTAGCTCATGTCGGTTGGAAAGGAATGGGTCTCCAGCGTGATGCCCAGAACGTTCCGGCCGCTTTCCGCCGCGGCCGGATTTTCCTCCAGCCAGTCCATCGCCACCTTGCGGCGGAGTATGCGCCATTCGTCTCCGCGCTTCTCCAGCACGTCCAGATATCGTCCGCCCAGCGTGTAAGACTGCGGCTTGCCGCCGGTGATCGGCCGATGATAGGCGGTGAAATAGGTCTCGACCCGTGCTCGATTGCCAATCAGATCGAGGAAGATGTTCTGCAGCGCGTGTGCCGTCTGCTCGACCTTTTCAAGTTGGGGCATCACCCAATTGATGAACTCGCCGGCAGAACCGCTGAAGATTACGTGATCATCCGTAGCTTCGGGCCAATAAACTTCTTCGAGCAGATCTCGATCGCGACGATCGATCGCCCGGCAATAGCTGTAAAGGCAATCCTTGATGCCCTCCCGGTCCAGCAGATCTTGCAATGTTGTGGGCTGCCTCGGCCGCATCGTTCGCATGCCCATAATTCCTCCTGCTCCGCCGATCCCCGGTCTCGATGATGTTGCGTCGGTTGCGACGACGCTTGCACAAGCCGCCACGAAAGTCCGCACATATTTAGAACGGCTGCGGACATGCGCGGTTCTGTTCCGGCTGCCGGGTGGAGGGTTGGGCGGGCTCAGGCCGACTGCACCGGCGCAACTGTGGCGAGCGAACCCATGCGCCCCGCTGATCGGATGTCACGCTTGAGAGTTGCATCAATTGCAATTATGGCATCGATCCGGACCTATAAATACAAGGGAAATGCTCCGGATGACTGCTCCACGCTCCTTTCTGCAGCGGCCTTTCCTCTTCGGAGCTTTGCTGATCCTGCTGGGCGCGGTCCTCATTTGGGGCGGCGCCATGCTGCTCATGCTGGGCGGCTCGCCTTATTATGTGCTTGCCGGCGTCGCGACCCTGGTGAGCGGCGTTCTGGTCCTGAAGGGCCGCCGCGAGGGCGCGGTCGTTTATGGGACGATGATTGCGGCAACGGTCGCCTGGGCGCTGTGGGAGGTGGGAACCGACGGCTGGAGCCTGGCTGCCCGGCTCGTGGCGCCGATCGCGCTCGGAATCTGGTTCGTGGTGCCCTGGACCTGGCGCTCCCTGCGCGGGTGGCCGGGCGTGTCCATCCCGAAGGCGGCGGCGGGCGGCGGCGCAGCTTTGATCCTTTCCGCTCTCGTAGGCATCGGTTTGCATAACGCGCTGGTCGCGCCGGTCGCCGACCCGATTTTCCAAACCGGAACCCAGGACCGCGCACCCTCGGCTTTGGCCTCGACCCCGCCGGCAAACACGGGAACCGACTGGCGCAACTATGGCAATGATCCGGGTGGCTCGCGCTTCAGCCCGGTCGATCAGATCACGCCGGCCAATGTCAGCAAGTTGCAGGTCGCCTGGACCTACCGTTTCGGTCCGGCTCCGGCGGGCGCACCCGAGAAGCTTCAGGCCACGCCGATCAAGATCGATGACAGCTTGTACGCCTGTACCGCCTATAACGATGTCGTCTCGTTGGACATCGAGACCGGCCGGCAGCGCTGGCGCTATCATTCGGGCACCGACGCGACCGCTTCACCCTATGGAGCCTGTAGGGGCGTGGCTTATTATCGGGTTCCCGGCGCTGCAGGCGCCTGCGCTGAAAGGATATTTACGAATACCCTCGACGCCCGCCTGATCGCGGTCGACGCCCGGACCGGACAGCCGTGCGCGGGATTTGGCCGCAACGGCATCGTCTCCTTGCTCAAAGGCATGTCGCCGGCGCCGAAAGGCTATTATTTTCCGAGCTCGGCGCCGACCGTCGCCAGGGGCAATATCGTTCTCGGCGGATGGGTGACGGACGGCATGTTCTGGGGCGAGCCGTCGGGCGTCATCCGCGCCTTCGATGCGGTGACCGGCAAATTGTCGTGGGCTTTCGATCTGGGACGGCCCGACCGGAAGGGCGAGCCGCCCGCGGGCGAATATTATACGCCCTCGACCCCCAACAGCTGGGCGCCGATGAGCGCCGACGAAGTGCTGGGCCTGGTCTATGTTCCTCTCGGTGGAGCTACGCTCGATTTCTCCGGTGCACGTCGCCGGCCGTTCGATGAAGCCTATTCGGGCGCGCTGTTGGCGCTGGACGCCGTGACGGGGAACGAGCGATGGAAATTCCAGACCGTTCATCACGACCTGTGGGATTATGACATCGCATCGCAGCCGACGCTGGTGGACATTCCTGTAGGTGGCGCAATCCGCAAGGCGGTGATTCAGCCCACCAAGCGCGGTGAAGTTTTCGTGCTCGATAGGGAAACCGGACGGCCAATCTATCCGGTGACTGAGCATCCTGCCCCGCAGGGCAATCTTGCGCCCGGTGAATGGGCGGCAAAAACGCAGCCCTTCTCGGACGCCATGCCATCCTTCCGTGGCGCTCTGCTGTCCGAAAAGTCCATGTGGGGGATCACTCCGCTGGACCAGCTCTGGTGCCGCATCAAATTCCGCGAGGCCCGATATGACGGGCCACTCACGATACCTGGTCTGCGAGCAGCCATCGTCTATCCTGGTTTCCTCGGCGGTTCGGATTGGGGCGGCGTTTCGATCGACGCCGACCGCAAGCTGATGATCGTGAACTCGAACCATGTGGCGAACCGCACATTTCTGATGACCCGAGCCGAAGCGGACAAGCTTGGGGTGCGGCCAGTACAGATGAGCGCGACTGTGGTGCCGCCGCATGGTCTTTCCCCGCAAATGGGCACGCCGTACGCAGCAAAGCCGGATCCTTTCCTATCGCCGCTGTTCGCGCCCTGTCAGGCGCCGCCTTATGGACGTTTGACCGCAGTCGATCTGGTGAGCCGCAAGGTCGTGTGGTCGCACCCGATCGGCACCGCGCGCGATAGCGGCCCGCTTGGGATTTCGTCCCAGCTGCCGATTCGGATGGGCACGCCGAACATGGGTGGCTCGGTGACGACACGCGGCGGCCTGGTGTTCATCGGCGCGACGCAGGACCGTTACATCAGGGCGTTCGACAGTTCGAGCGGTGCCAAGCTCTGGCAAGCGCGCCTGCCTGCCGGCGGTCAGGCGACGCCGATGACGTACATGTCCCCGAAAAGCGGGCGCCAGTTCGTTGTCATCGCCGCCGGCGGACATCTTATGATGAATACGAAGATCGGCGATTACATCATCGCCTATGCTCTGCCGAAGAACCCGTAGCGTCGAAGCGCGGTGCCTTAGGGCGCGGGATTGATCCGAATGCCGCGCCGGTTTTGCTCTCGGCCACTTCTCCACTATCGTGCGACGCAGTCCGAAGGACTGCAAGGATGAGGACGGAGGGCAGGGGAATGACCCCGAAACAGAACTTCGCGCTGACCCGCGTGACCGGCGACGCGCCGATGGGCAGGTTCATGCGAGAGCACCATTGGATACCCTGCGCGCTGAGTTCGACGCTGGTCGCAGACGGCGCGCCGCAGCCTGTGCGCCTGCTCGGCGACGACTATGTGGCCTTCCGCGCCAGCGATGGACGCGTCGGCTTGTTTGACGAGGCATGCCCGCATCGGCGGGCGTCGTTGCTGCTTGCCCGGAATGAGAATTGCGCGCTGACCTGCATCTTTCACGGCTGGAAGATCGATGTCTCGGGCAAGGTCGTCGATATACCTTCCGAAGGGGAGCGATCGGCGAGGACGGCCGCGCGCATGAAGGTGAATTACTATCACACATTCGAAGGCGGCGGTCTGTTGTGGGTCTTCCTCGGAAAGGGAACGCCGCCTCCCAGACCTCCGCTTCCCTTCCTGGATCTCGATCCCGAACGCCTGTTCGTCACGCGCAGCATCGCGCCGTGCAACTGGATGCAAGGCCTCGAGGGAACGATCGATTCCGTTCATGTCGGCACGATGCACCAGAGCTGGATCGCCGGCATCGCGGCCAACGGAGAGGCGCTCGGCAATACGCTCCATAGCCATCCACGCTACGAGGTTCAGGATACCGACTACGGCATCCGAGCCGCGGCGCTGCGCAAGGTGGGCGAGGGCGACACCTATGTCCGTACCACCGAATATGTGATGCCGTTCGTCTCGCTCGTGCCGGGCAACAATTCCGAACGCAATGGCACGATGTTCATCTCGGTTCCGATGGACGATGTGTCCCACATGCTGTTCTTCGGGCTCTGGGATGAGGACGGACCCGTCCCACCCATTCCCGCTGTGATCTGCAAGGAAGTGCGCGACCTCAACAATTATGCGCTCATCGATGGGCAGCAAGGCCAATTTCTGGGGGCAGGATCGGGCGGCCATGGCGGCCGGGCATTTCACCGGCTTCAAGTCGTGCCTGCTCGATGAGGATATGGTGGTTCAGGCCAGCATGGGCGCCATCACCGATCGCACGCGGGAACAGCTTTGTGGCAGCGATGTCGGCATAGCACGGGCCAGAGCCAGGTTGATCGAGGCGCTGGGAGCGATGATCGAAGGCCTTTTTTCGCCTGCGGAGGCGGAGATCGTTCGACCCGCGGACATGATATTATCTGCAGGCCAGGACTGGCGCCACCTCGGCGGGGCCGGGTATCTCGACCCCGCGTCGGGCAAGCCCCGGGAACCGGCCCGAACAACTTAGCGACCAGACCGACCCATCTGCAGGCCAGTCCGGCACCCTCTAGTGCGATAATATATATTATGTTAAATTATTAAGGCGGAATCGGAACGGCCTAGCCGCGCTCGATCGCCAGCACGGTAGCGATGATCGTACCAAATACGAGGATCCAGACCACAGCCATCCATTTTTTCTGCTTTCCCGGCGTCGCGGTGCCAACGGCGCCACGCATGACCAGGAGAAGCATCATCGACAGAGCGATGAAACCGACGATCTGGTCGCCGGTCAAAGCTCTATCTCCTGACCGTCAAATCCCGGCTCGACGCCGTCAGGCAATCTTGCACAGAGGCGCGCATAGTCCAGCGACTGGTCCATATGGGTCAGAATCGCGCGGCCCGGCCGGCATTTGGCGATCGCGTCCAGCGTCATGGCCAGATGAGGATGCGTCGGATGCGGCCGGTCGCGCAGCGCGTCGACAACCCACAGGTCGAGATCTGCAAACAGATTCAACATCTCGCTCGTAAATTCATGGAAATCGGTCGAATATCCTATCGACTGGCTGCCATGATCGAAGCGGATGCCGGCACTGAATATACTGCCATGTGGCTGCACAACGGTACGGATGCGGATATCCCCGATGTCGAGAGCGCCGTTCATGACATAAGGCTCGACCGAGGCGGGATAGCCGTCCCGCCCCTCGAAGACATAGGCAAAGCGGCGACGGAGTTGTGCCATCGTTTCAGCGAAGCCATAGCCTGGCACCGGCGAACGCCGTTCGTGGAAGATCTGTCGAAGATCGTCGATGCCGTGGCAATGATCGGCATGATCGTGGGTCCACAGGACCGCGTCGAGATGGCGAATATCAGCGTCGAGCAACTGCTGCCGCATGTCCGGCGATGTGTCGACCAACAGCCGGGTGTTCGCGCTTTCCACCACGATCGATGCACGGCTCCGGCGGTTGCGCGGATCGGCGGGATCGCAAGAGCCCCAGTCATTTCCAATGCGCGGCACGCCCGAGGATGTGCCACAGCCGAGGATGCGAAGTTTCATCGCTCGGCTTTTTTGAATAAATTGAAAAAATTGTCTGTCGTCGTTGAGGCCAGGTCTTCAATGTTCCAGGTCAGTTCCTGCGCAAGCACCCGTGCGGTTTCGGCGACGAAGGCGGGTTCGCAAGCTTTGCCTCGATGCGGCACCGGGGCAAGGAACGGGCTGTCAGTCTCGATCAGCAGCCGGTCTCGTGGGATCAGCCGCGCCGTATCGCGCAGACCACCGGCATTTTTGAACGTCACGATACCCGAAAGCGAGATGAAAAAGCCGAGGTCGAGCATCTCGCGAGCAAGCTGGTTGCTGCCGGTGAAGCAGTGGATGACGGCGGGAAACGCGCCCTTCCCCACTTCCTCGCCCAGAATCTCGATCGTATCGGCTTCAGCTTCGCGACTATGGACGATCAGCGGCAGTCCGGTCTCGCGCGACGCAGCGATATGACGGCGAAAGCTGGCGCGCTGCCGCTCGCGGTCCGATCTGTCATAATAGAAATCGAGCCCCGTCTCTCCTATCCCGATCACACGTCGATGCGCCGACCGTTCGACCAGCATCGCGGTCTCGACGTTCTCATGGGTGTCCGCGTCATGGGGGTGGATGCCAACGCTCGCCCACACGTCCGGCTCGCGCTCGGCCGTCTCCAGCACCGCGTCCCATTCGGCGGCGCGGGTGGCGATGTTGAGCATCGCCGTCACGCCGGTCGCACGTGCCGCGGCAAGCACCTCCTGCTGCCGCTCCGCAAGTCCCGCATAGTTCAGGTGGCAATGGCTGTCGACGAACATCAGCTCTCGACCATGTCCAGTTCCAGGCGGGGAAAGAGGGGCACTGGTGGCGGCACGCGATAGCAGGATAGCCGTAGCGCGTCGTACCAAGCCTGGTCTTCGACCGCCGCGAAGTCACGCCGGTCGGGCGGAATTCCCATCTGGTCCAGCAGCTTTCCGGCGGATTCGGGGATGACCGGCAGGATCGTTATCGCCAAATCGCGGATTGCGGCGAACAATACGCCCAGCACGACCTTCATCCGCTCCGGATCGGTCTTCTTCAGCGTCCACGGCGCCTGCGCATCGATATATTGATTGCACGCGAATACGGCCTTCAACCATGCCTCGATACCGACCGAAAAGGCGAGCTGGTCGAACGCGCGCGGTGTTTCGTCCAGGCAAGCAGCGGCGACGGACCGGACGAGCGCGGCGTCCTCCTCGTTACGCTCGAGCGCCGGAAGTTCGCCATCCATATTCTTGACGATCATCGATAATGTACGCTGGGCGAGGTTGCCGAAGCTGTTAGCGAGCTCCGCGTTCACCCGGTTGACGATCGCCTCGTGGCTATAGCTGCCGTCCTGGCCGAAGCTGACTTCGCGCAGCAGGAAGTAGCGAAGCTGATCGACGCCGTAGCGCTCGGCCATGGCGACCGGATCGACGACGTTGCCGACCGATTTCGACATTTTCTCGCCGCGGCTCAGCAAAAAGCCATGGCCGAAAATCTGCTTGGGCAGCGCGATCTTCGCCGACATCAGGAACGCCGGCCAATACACCGCGTGGAAACGGACGATGTCCTTGCCGATAAGGTGGAGATTTGCCGGCCAGTAGCGGTCGAACAGCTCACCACCGCCGGGATAACCGACCCCGGTAAGATAATTTGTAAGCGCATCGACCCAGACATACATGACATGGCCGGGGCTGCCTGGCACCGGTACGCCCCAGTCGAAGCTCGTCCTCGACATCGAAAGGTCGCTGAGTCCACCGCTGACGAAGCTTGTCACCTCGTTGCGCCTGCTTTCGGGCCTGATGAAGTCCGGCTGATCGCGATACAGGTCCAGCAGCGGCTGCTGATATTTGGACAACCGGAAGAACCAGCTCTCTTCGACTGTCCATTCGACCGGAGTGCCCTGGGGCGAGAGCCTCTGCCCTCCCTCCTCCGACGTCAGTTCCTTTTCGTCGTAAAATGCCTCGTCGCGGACCGAATACCACCCTTCATAACGATCGAGATAAAGGTCGCCATTCGCCTCCATCGCACGCCAGATTGCCTGGCTGGCGGCGTAATGATCCTCGTCGCTGGTGCGAATGAACCGATCATAACTGATGTTCAGGACATCATTCATGGCCCTGAAATACGACGACATTTCGTCAGCGAGTTGCCGGGGAGCAATATCTTTCGCCCGGGCGGCTTGAGCCATTTTCAGGCCATGCTCATCAGTTCCGGTCTGGAACCGGACCGCGCGACCGCGACTGCGCTGGTAACGCGCGATCGCATCGGCGGCTATCGTTTCATAGGCATGGCCGATATGGGGCCGTCCATTTGGATAGCTGATCGCCGTCGTGATGTAATAAGGTTCCGCCATATGCTCAGCCATTAGGGGGCAGGCCCGATCACCGCAACGCCCCGATTGGTCCTCGGTTGCCTGTCGGGATGCCGGCAGCCGGCTCAATCCGCCGGCGCAAGGCGCGCAAGCATCGTGCCCAGTTCGAACACCGTTGTCGCGGGATCCAGTGAAAGATGGACCGCGCTCTCGGCGACGCGGCGGGCTTCGCTCCAGAGCTCCAGCGCCTCGGCGAGAGCCGGTCCTTGCCTCCGCCTCGCTTCGGCAGCGATCCGGGCGGGAACCCTCCGAAGACAGGCTTCGTAGCGGCCTTGGGCGGATTTTGACGCGAGTTGCTTCGAGAGCGCGGCGCGCAACGCATTGGTCCGGTCGCCTTCGTGGACGAGCCGGTCCATCGCGGCGTCGAGCGCGCCGACATCCAGCCCGGCGAAGTCGAGCGCACGGCCGGGCGAGCCTTCCCCAGCCCGTATCAGCGCGTCGATCTCGTCGCGAGCTCCGTCGGGCAGCGTCCGCTGGAGGACTAGCGCCATTTCCCCGTCGGACAGCACGCCGAATCGCAGCAGGCGGCAGCGCGAGCGTATCGTCGGCAGCAGCCGACCCGGCGCATGGCTGATCAGGAGAAAGACCGTCCCTGTCGGCGGCTCCTCGAGATTTTTGAGCAAGGCGTTGGCGGCCGGATGCTCGAGATCGTCGATCGCGTCGATAATGACGACGCGGCGTAACGACAGGCTCGGCGTGGTCGCAAACAGCCCCTGGAGCGAGCGAACCTGATCGACGGTGATCGAACGCGCGAGCTCATCCGACTTTTCCCTGGTCAGGCGCGCCAGGACGCGCAGATCGGGATGGCTGCCGGCGCGGACATAATGGGCGATCGGGTGATCGGCGGGTGTCTCCGGCCAGGGCAGGTCGATCGCCGGCCCCGAAGCCTCGGCCAGCAACCGCGTCGCCACCTCGAGCGCGAAGCTGGCCTTGCCCACCCCTTCGGGCCCGGTCAGCAGCCAGGCATGATGCAGCCGCCCCGATAGCGCCGCCTCGCGGAATGCCGCGATCTGGGAGTCCTGCCCGATGAGGCTCATGGCAGCAGATCCGCCAGTGCGACAAGAAGCCTGCCAGTCACTTCCTCAGGCGCTCCCTCTGCGTTGATAACGCGGATGCGGTCCGGATCTCGTGACGCAAGCTCACGAAAAGCTGCCGCCACCTTATCGTGAAACGCCCCGTCACGCTTTTCAAAGCGGTCGCTTTGGCCAATCCCCGCAGCAAATTGCCTTATGCTTGCGTCATATACCGGCATGTCCAGCAATAACGTGCGATCGGGAAGATAGCCCTCGCTGCCGATGCAATGCAGCGCTTGGATAGGCTGATCGCCAAGCCCGTCCGCACCGCCTTGATATGCCAGCGAGCTGTCGAGGAAACGGTCGCAAATAACCCATTTACCTCGGGAAATCGCTGGCTTTATCATCTTCTCAACATGGTCGGCGCGTGCCGCGGCGAAGAGCAGAGCCTCGGCACGCGCGTTCCAGCGGTCGGCACCGCCTTCGAGCAGCAGCCGGCGGATCGCTTCGGCGCCGTCGCTTCCGCCGGGCTCGCGCGTTTCGACGACATCGATGCCGCGCGAGCGCAGCGCGGCGGCCAGCGCCCGCGCCTGGGTGGACTTTCCGACCCCCTCCCCGCCCTCGAGCGTAATGAATCGTCCGGGCACGGGCCTCAGCCGAGGCCGAACAGCCACCGCAGGCCCGCCATGAGCCGGTCGAAGAAGCCTGCGGTGCCGACATCGTTGGCGGCCACGAGCGGGAGCTTCTGCGGTATCATGTCGGGGCCGGTGACGACGATGTCGGCGATGTGATCACCCTTCTTGATCGGCGCCTTGATCGGCCCCTGGTAGACCACTTTCTTCTTGAGGTCCGAGCCGAGCCCGGCGGGTATGGTGACGGTCAGGTCGCGGGGTGCGACCAGATCGACCTCGCGGTGATCGCCAAGCTGGACCTCGGCGGTCTGGACCTTGCGGCCCCCGGCAACGACGGGCTTGGCCTGCCATGCCTTGAACCCCCAGTTCATGAACGCGACCGACTGCTCGATCCGCTGGTTGAAGGAGTCGAGGCCGGCGACGACCATCACCAGCCGCCGCCCATTTTGCTCGGCAGAACCAGTGAAACTGTAACCGGCTTCCTCGGTATGGCCGGTCTTGAGTCCGTCGGCGCCGTCGACCCGCCCCAGGAGCGGGTCGCGATTGGCCTGGGTGATGGCGGTGCCGCTGCCCATCGTCTTGCCCCAGGTGAAGCTGGGACGGCTGTAGAAGGTCTTGTAGAGCTTGGGGTGGTCCTCGATCGTCCGCTCGGCGAGCGTCGCAAGGTCGCGCGCCGTCACATAGGTGGCGCCCTCATCCGGCCAGCCGTTCGAATTGCCGAAATGGCTGTTGGCGAGGCCGATCTCCCTCGCGCGTCGGTTCATCAGCGCTGCGAAGGCGGGCTCGGTGCCCGAGATATGCTCCGCCAGCACGACGCAGGCATCATTGCCCGACAGCGTGATGATGCCGAACAGGAGATTCGCGACGCTGACCTGTTCGCCGGGCGAAAGAAACATCGTCGATCCGGCGGCGGGGCCATGCCACCGCTTCCACGTCTCGGGCCGAACCGTCGCCATGCTGTCCAGCTTCAACTCGCCCTTCTTGACCAGATCGAAGGCCACATAGACCGTCATCATCTTCGCCATCGAAGCCGGAGGAATGCGCTGGTCCGCATTCTTTGCGTAGAGAATCGCGCCCGAGGACAGATCCTTGAGGAAAGCGACAGTCGCAGGCGTGTCGAACGGCGGTGCCACCGCCTCGGCCGGCAAGGCGGCGAGCAGGGCGATTGCAGGAAACAAGGCGATCATGCGGCGCTTCATCGCGGTGACATTCCCTCCGGAGAGATTCTTCATGGTGTGATGCGGACGAGCCGGGCATCCTGATAGCCGTCCCGCCGGAGCTGCGCCAGCGCAGTCGTCGCGTCGGCCTCGGCTTTGTACGGCCCTATCCGGACCCGCCAGAGCATGCCCGTCGGTTCGATCCGGCCCGCGATCGCCTCGGCGATATTCTCGGCACGCGCCCGGCTCGATACCGCCGCGACCTGAATATAGAAACCGCCGACCGGCACGGCCTCGTCGGGTATCGCCGCGGCGATGCGCGGCGGCGCCATAGGGTCGGCTGGGCGGGTGGCGAAGCGGCGGTCAAGCTCGGCGATCTCGCTGGCGCTTGCGGCGGGCCGCGGCGCCGCCGGCCGCCCCCAGCGCAGCTGCAGCCGATCGTCCGCCGATGGAAACACCCGGCGGACGCGGACCCGCGAGACGCCCTGCCGCTCGATGCCAAGCAGTTGCGCCGAGCGCCGGGAAAGGTCGATGATCCTGTTGCTGACGAAGGGCCCCCGGTCGTTGATGCGGACGACGATAGTGCGGCCGGTATCGAGCGCCGTCACCTCGACATAGCTTGGCAAGGGCAGCGTCTTATGGGCCGCCCCGACGCGATCCATGTCGAAAAATTCGCCGTTGGCGGTGGGCCCACCATGAAATTGTTCGCCATACCAGGATGCGAGGCCGACTTCGTCATAACCGCGCTCGTCGGCCGGAAAATACCAGATGCCGGCGATCTGATAGGGCTTGCCGAGCTTGACCGGCGCGTCCGGCGCGGGACCATCGGGTCTCGCCGCCCGCGCGGGCCGATTCTCGCCCGGCCGCGGCATCGGGCGCGTTGCGGGCTGTTCCGGGCGGGGAATGCCGCAGCTGGCGAGCAGGAAAGCCAGCGCAAGCGCCGCCGCGTTATTCGACGATCGCATTGCCGAGCAGGCCGACCGAGAGCGCGTAGAAGTTCGAACAATTATAATCGAGGATCGACCGATAGTTGGTCGTGAGCAGATAGGCGGTACGCCCCTCCCCATCGGGCTCGATCAGTGAGGCGAGCTCGTCTTCGGCAGGCACCGGCCCGCCGAGCATCTGTAGCCCCAGATCGCGCCATTCGGCGATCGTCAGCCACCGGCTTTGCCTTGCGAAGACCCGCGGACAGCGCGGCGACGCGAGCGGCGATCGGATTGCGGCCCGATCAATGCCCTCGGGAACCCTGACGGCGAGCCCCCAGGGCACGCCGGGCTTCCAGCCGGCGTCCTCCAGATAATTGCCGATCGAGGCGAGCGCGTCCGCCTCGCTTCTCCAGATATCGGCCCGCCCGTCGCCATCGGCGTCTAGCGCGAGGCGCAGATAGATGCTGGGCAGGAATTGCGGCAGGCCGGTGGCGCCGGCCCAGCTGCCCTTGAGCAGCAAGCGCGGGGTTCCGCGCTGCGTCAGCAGCATCGCCTTCAGGAATTCGTCGGCGAACAGCTCGCGGCGGCGGCCTTCATAGGCCAGCGTCGACAGCGCGTCGAGCAGGTCGAAATTTCCGGTGAAAGTGCCGTAGCCGGTCTCGTGCCCATAGATGGCCAGCATGATCTGCTCGGGCACGCCGGTCTTCTGCTCGATCGACAGGAGCAGCGGTCGCAGCGTTCCATAACGCGCACGGCCCATGTTGATCCGGATGCGATCGACATGAGCGGCAAGATAAGGTGCGAAGTCCGGCGGTCTGGCCTGGCTCGCCGGCGAAGCGCCGGGCTGGGCGCGATCGAGCCGGACGACGCGCGCATTGTACTTCAGGGTCGGAACCGTCGAATCGAACAGCGCGGCGGTTATGCCCATGTCGATCGCGCGCTGGCGCAGCGTCATGACATAGGCGCGTAGCTGAACGTCCTCGATGGCTATTGCGGGCGCCGCTACGTCGGTCAGCCGCGCCGCGTCGTCGGCAACCTCGCCCTCGCGGATGTCCTGCGCGCCGGCGCTGCCCGCCAGCATCACCGATACGAAAGCGGCCGCGACGAGCGCCTTGCCCCTGATCCGGTACGACATTCAATCCCCTTTGTTCGAGCGAACCTTGCCATGAGCCGCGCACCGGCGAAAGCCTCCGGATCGCGCGACTTGCACGCCGGACCGCAGCGGCGATAGTAGCGGCCTGCTCCTTCAGCAAGGCAGCCGCGGCGATCGGCGGCGACGCGTGAGACTGCGTCGAATCTGGGCCGCGGACGAGCCCTCGTGCGAGCTATCCGCAATCGGATGCGCCACTCGCGCCCGCAGCGAATCCGGGCAGCACGACTTGCGTATCGCGCGGCTCCGGGGATAAGGGCTTGCGTTCGCACGCGGCCTCGCCGCTGCGGAGAGGTGGCCGAGTGGTTTAAGGCAGCGGTCTTGAAAACCGCCGTGGGTGCAAGCCCACCGTGGGTTCGAATCCCACCCTCTCCGCCAATTTCTCTAATAAGCACCTGGATTGCTTCGGTAATTACCAGCGCGAGGAATTGTCCCTCATAAAATCCCTCATTAGACCTGAGGTTGGCGCGACCGGACTCACCGCGAGCGCTCGACCCGTCCGAAGTCGCCGTTCAAGGTGAGTATGTGCGACGTGGACCAGTTCCACGGTTCGACGAAGAGCATGGCCATGATGCGGGCGCGGAGTGCTGGCGGCGGACGGCGGAATCTGCAGCTGCCGCAGCCTACGTTTCACGGCTCTTATAGCCCGGCCGCTGACGGACCCTCGCACCCTCTGTCCGCCACAGTGCCAGTATGTGCATAGCGGAAGCCCGTGCTGCCCAAGGCCCGCCACGTGCCCCGTGGAGAACAGGCCGATGGTGCCGACGAAACACGTCCGCCGGCACCTGCAGATCACAGCTTGTGGATGATCTTCTCGGCAAATCTCGAGATCAGGGCAATTTTCTCGTCATATGTGCGCTCGACGCCGTCCTGGAAAGCCATCCACTGCAAATGCCCTATTCCGCTACGCTCCTCGATCTTTCGCATCTGACCGGCATCGGTCGGCTCGAAGCCGATGAACATCTTCTTCTCGTAGGTGCCGGTCAGACCCTTTTCCTTTCTGATCTCCTCGATCAGCGCGAACTCGGCCTCGGTCTGCGGGTCAAGCTCACCGTCGGCGCTGGTCAGCGGCCTCATCGGCATATATCCGTCGTACAGAGCCGCCCTGCGCGCTGCCGGCAGCGAGTGCCCGCCGATCCACATCGGAATGGGGCGCTCGGGCACGGGAAACATCCCGCTTCTCGGAAATTTGAAGAACTCGCCGTCGGCCTCGGCATAGCCGTCATCCCAGAAGTCCCTCAAGATCGGTAGGATCTCGTCCATGCGCTTGCCGCGTGTATGGAAATCCTGGCCCATCGTTTCGAACTCTTCCTTGAGCCAGCCGACGCCCGTCCCGAGGATGAAACGATTGTTGGACAGGACCGCGACCGAACTGCCCAGCTTTGCAATCATGAACGGATCGCGCAGCGGAAGGACGTAGACGTACGTCAGGAACTGAAGCCGCGTCGTTACCGCAGCCATCGCGGAATAGGCTACCATCGGATCGAGGAAAATATGATCGGGTTGCAGACCGAAGTTGCTCGGGTGAGGAGTGCGGGGGCCCTCTTTGACGACCACGTGATCCGGCAGAACGACTCCCGCGAAGCCCAATTCCTCGGCCTTGCGTGCATAGTCCAACAGCAATTCCGGCTGTTCGAAATTCAAGGTCAACCAAAACTTCATGTGCCTCACCTCTTCCTGATTGCTGACTTTCTGTGATTTTCGGACCGCAGGCCGGTCGCGACTGGCGTTCGGAGAATGCCGTGGCGGGATAACGAGGCTTCGAGAGCGAAACAAGCGGCATGCGGGGAGCGGATAGGTGTTCGCCCAGGAATATCCTGACGCCGGGCTGGCGCAGTTTCCCGACCTAACCGAGATCATCTGCAAAACCGAAAGGGGCACGTCGGCGGTGATGGTCATCGGGCAATATCTGGCGACCGATCGGTGGCACGGCGCGGGCCGCACATCGATCGCGCTGGCATAGCGCACAGGCAACGCCGACCGGGGTGTAGGCATTATCCGGAGCAGGCAGGCCAGCGTAGATCAGCCGTGGCGCATGCTCAGCACCGCAGCCCAGTGCCACCGCACGTTGGATGCGCGGCGTACCATATCCGCCCCCGCCGGCGGTCACCGTCCGTGCGACCGAAAAGAACCGCTGGCCGTCCGGTAATTCAAGCCATTGCGTGACGATTTCGCCGGGCGTGCGAAAAACTTGATGGACGGACCAGAGCGGACAGCCGCCACCATGGCCGGCGAAGGGAAATCCAGCCCCGTCTAGCCGCTTGGAGACGTTCCCCGCGGCATCAACGCGGATGAAGAAGAACGGCACGCCTTCCTGGCCGAGCCGCTGCAATGTGGTGAGCCGATGCGCCACCTGTTCGAAGCTGGCGCCGAACTGCCGGGATAACGCCTCGATATCGTATAGCTTGTCTTCGACGGCCTTGGTGAACGCGCCATAGGGCATCAGTATCGCCGCTGCTGCATAATTCGCCAGCGCGCGGCGGGCGAGACGCCGGCCATTGTCGCTGACGAATGGCGCATCGTCGAGCGCGTCATCCAACTCCTTACGCAGCTCGAGATAGATCGTCTGGAGCGCCAGCTGGAAGGCACGACTTGTGCGGTCAAGCGCCTCGTCCAGATAAATCGAAGCGCTGTGCGGATCGTGCCTCCGAACCATGCCTGCCATCACATGGCTGGGCAACGTTCGCACGCGCAGCTTATGCCGGCTGCTGACATAGGCAGCGATGCTTTCGTGCTCGGCGGCCGCTTCGGCGATCCGTTCAGCGGCTTCGTCGAGCACCGGGAAGTAATTGCGGCGCCGCGCGAGAAAGCGGCGCACCTCGGCTACCGCGTCACTGACCTGGTCTCTGCCGTCCGCTCCATAATCCGCAAGAGCGCGCTGTTCCTCGCGATAGGCGGTGTGGAGGCGCAGGAATGCCTCCGTGATTCCCGGAAAATTTGTCGCTACGTCCGCGGCCTGCAGTTGCGGCAGATCGATATCCGCAAACAGAGGATCCTTCAGCACGGCCTGCAACCGAGCCGCGGATTCCTTCCCGCCATCGCCGGCGAAGTCCGCCAGGTCGATCTTGTAGGTGCGCGCGAGCCGCAGCAGCATGTCCGCCGTCAGCGGCCGTTGATTGCTCTCGAGAAGCGAGACGTAGGAGACTGAGACGTTGAGATCAGCCGCCATGCCGGGCTGGGTAAGGCCGAGTTCGCGCCTCAACCGCCGCAGGCGTGGCCCCATATATGCAGCACGATCAGCCATCACCACCTTCACCTGTAAAACCACCACAACTTTACAACGCACTTTTGTAAATATCTACTACTCAACTCCGCGGGGCATGGTCGAAAAGACAGGCGTGGCGTTAGGAAATCTGAATAATCTCAGGGAATCGATACCATGACCTATGCAGATCAGCTTTCCGCCATAGCCTCGACGGTTGCAGATGCCGGCGCGGGATGGAGTGCGATCGATCCACAGGCGGTCGCACGCATGCGGCTTCAAAATCGCTTTCGGACCGGCCTCGATATCGCACGCTACACGGCGAAGATCATGCGCCGCGACATGGCTGCCTATGACATGGACCCGGCGAATTACACCCAGTCGCTGGGCTGCTGGCACGGTTTCATCGGTCAACAGAAGCTCATCTCGATCAAGAAGCATTTTGGCACCACCCAGGGCAAATATCTTTATCTGTCGGGATGGATGGTCGCCGCCTTGCGCAGCGAGTTCGGCCCGCTGCCGGATCAATCCATGCATGAAAAGACCAGCGTGCCGGCACTGATCAACGAGCTTTACACCTTCCTGAAGCAGGCCGACGCCCGTGAACTGGGCCTATTGTTCCGGAAGCTCGATGCTGCCGAGGACGACCGGAGCCGTACCGCGATCCTCGCTGAGATCGACGGCTTTGAGACGCATGTCGTGCCGATCATCGCCGATATCGACGCGGGCTTCGGCAATGCCGAGGCGACCTACCTGCTCGCCAAGAAGATGATCGAGGCGGGCGCCTGCGCGTTGCAAATCGAAAATCAGGTTTCGGACGAAAAGCAGTGCGGACACCAGGACGGCAAGGTTACCGTTCCGCATGAAGACTTCCTCGCCAAGATCCGCGCATGCCGTTACGCATTCCTCGAACTGGGTGTTGAAGACGGCATCATCGTCGCGCGCACCGACAGTCTCGGCGCGAGCCTCACCAAGCAGATCGCTTTCAGTCGCGAGCCCGGCGACATAGGCGACCAGTATAATTCCTTCCTCGATTGCGAGGAGGTGACCGATATCACGAGCCTGCGCGGCGATATCGTGATCGAACGCGACGGCAGGCTGATGCGCCCCAAGCGCCTGCCTTCGAACCTGTTCCAGTTCCAACCGGGCACCGGCGCCGACCGCTGCGTGCTCGATTGCATCACCAGTCTCCAAAATGGCGCGGATCTGCTGTGGATCGAGACCGAGAAGCCGGATATCGGCCAGATCGCGGGTATGGTCGATCGTATCCGTGAGACCGTGCCCAACGCCAAGCTGGTCTATAATAATTCGCCCAGTTTCAACTGGACCCTCAACTTCCGTCAGCAGATATTCGACAAGTGGAAGGCCGAAGGCCGGGACATCTCCGCCTATGAGCGTGGCGCCCTGATGAGCATAATCTATGACGGCACCGAGTTGGCCGCAGAGGCGGACGAGAAGATCCGAACCTTCCAGAAGGATGCGGCAGCGCGCGCCGGCATTTTCCATCACCTGATCACATTGCCGACCTATCACACCGCGGCGCTGAGCACCGACACGCTGGCTCGCGATTATTTCGGCGAGGCTGGCATGCTCGGTTATGTCGCGAACGTCCAGCGCAGGGAAATCCGTGACGGCATCGCCTGTGTGAAGCACCAAAATATGTCGGGCTCGGACATTGGCGACGATCATAAGGAATATTTTGCCGGTGAGGCTGCGCTCAAGGCGGGCGGCGTCCACAACACGATGAACCAGTTTGCATAACGAGGTTGAAATGACCGAAGAGATTTCGCAATCCGCACCCAGCGCCGCGCGTGTGGTCTTCTCCACCGAGGACTTCGACCTGCTTCGCGCCGCCGTCTTGACTCACCTCGGCCGACCCGAGGTTCAGGACGGACCCGACTCGATCAAGTTCAGCAATCTCTACCACCGCTTGGGGCGGCTGGCGCGTCGCTGAGCCTGACGTTCCGGCAGCTTTCTATCGCGGTTGCGCGATAGAAAGGCGTCGTAAAGACGACGTATCGCCGTGCCTTTCGAAAAGGCACGGCGAATTCGGGTAGATCGTTCGGCCGAGTCTCATCGCGTTTGGGGCCACTGCCGCCGGATGCCGATCGTCCTATAATTTATGGATGATTTTTTCAGCGAACCTCGAGATCAGCGCGATCTTCTCGTCATATGTCCGCTCCACACCGTCCTGGATCCCGCTATACCGTAGATGGCCGACCCGGCTGCGCTCCTCGATCTTCCTCGCCTGGCCCGCATCGGTCAGATCGAAGCCGAGGATCATCGTCCGTTCATAGGGACCGGTGAGCCCCTTCTCTGCCCGGATCTGGTCGATAAGGGCGAACTCCGCCTCGGTCTGCGGGTCGAGGATGCCGTCCGGATTTTCCATCCACCGCATCGGCATATAACCCTCGAAGTCCGCTGCACGCCGAGCCGCCAGTAGTGAATGCCCTCCCAGCCACATTGGTATCGGGCGTTTCGGCACGGGGAACATGCCGCTTCGCGGGAAATCGAAGAACTTCCCGTGAAACTCGGCATAACCATCATCCCAGAAATCACGGATTATCGGGAGTATCTCATCCATGCGCTTGCCACGCGTATGGAAATCCTGGCCCATCGCTTCGAACTCTTCCTTGAGCCAGCCCACGCCCGTGCCCATGACGAAGCGGTCGTTCGACATGACCGCGACGGAGGCCGCCAGTTTCGCGACCATGAATGGATCGCGCAGCGGAACGACATAGACATAGGACAGGAATTTGAGCTTCGTCGTCACCGAGGCCATCGCGGCATAAGCCACCATCGGGTCGACGAAGAGATGATCAGCCCGCAGGCCGAAGCCGCTGGGATGCGGAGTGCGTGGCCCGTCGTTCACGACGACATGATCCGGGAGAACCACGCCCTCGAAGCCCAGTTCCTCGGCCTTCCGGGCGTAATCCAGCAAAAGCTCGGGTGCTTCGAAATCGAGAGTCAGCCAAAATTTCATGCCGCCTCATCCTCTTCCAAGACATCGGTCCATTCGCTTCGGTACAGGCCGATCGCGGCGGACCTTTATGTATATGCCGAGCCTAACGGCGCTCGATGACCGGGACAAGCCGTAAGGTCACACCTCTCGGCCGCATTTCAGCCGGCGGTACAATCGCCATCGCTTGTCGCCAACGGCACATTTCCGACCCGCATTCCATCGGCCGTCATATTCGACAGCAGCCGCAGGTCCTCGGGGGTATCGAGATCATGTTCGAGGCCCGGTCGGCTGCATAAGGCGATGCGCAGCCCTTGCCGCTCCGCTGTCGCGCGGTAGGCTGCCAGGCTGTCGGCGCCGAAAGCATAGGGAATCAGTCCCGGCCGAGCCAGCAGCAGTGCATTGGTGCCCCTTCCTCTTCGGTCCGGCGCCGCGACTGCGTCCGCACAATCGAGCATAGCAAGCATCGCGTGGAGATCTCCCGTCGTCACCAGCGGCAGATCGGCATGAAGGACCATGATCGGCTCGGTGCCGCCCAGCTCGATCGACGCCTGCTCCAGTGCCGGGTTGAGGCCGGATGCGCGCTCGATGAGGGGGCGATCGGCAAGGGCCAACACGGCAGGATCGCGGGACAGAATATAGGTGGCGGCGACTTGCTGCGCAGTCGCCACGACATAATCGAACATGGCTTTGACGAGCGCCGTGCGCTCGGTAGGCGTCAATATGGCGCCAAGTCGCGTCTTGCCGGTGGCAAGCGCGCGGACCGGTATGAGAATGCGTGGCGTCACCGCAGGCTTGCCGCGGCGGCCAGGCATTCTCGCGCCAGTCTCTGCTGCCCGGCCGAGCCCTGCATGAAAGTGTCCTTGGCTATAATCCGGATATCCCCGATTACCCGGCCCGCTGCCGGATCCCGTTCGTCACAGAGAATGACATCGACCAGGCCCGTATAATATTCCGCAAGCGCTTCCGCCCCTGGCGATTGGCCCAATTCGCGCATGATCTTCGCTGCCGGCCCTTTCACCGCCTCGCCGGCGATGAAGGGCGATATCGCGATCCGGGGCGCCTTGGCGGCGCGCAGGGATTCGGCCACGCCGGGTACCGCGAGAATGGGTCCGATCGACAGGATCGGATTGGACGGACATATCACCACCGCCTCCAGCGCCGGATCGGCGAGGGCGGCCAGAAGCTGCGGATTGGCCGTTGCGGCGGCAGCCCCATCATATCGAATTCCGCCGAATACGGGCTCGCAGCGCCGACGTACGAAATAATCCTGAAACGGCAGGTCGCCTTCGTCGGTCTGGACGATCGAACGGACCGGATCGTCGCTGACCGGAATTATGACATGGGTTACGCCGCTGGCGCGCGCGATGTCGCGGGTGATGGTGGTCAGGCTCTCGCCCGCCCGCAGGCGTTCGGTGCGCAGCACATGCTTGGCCAGGTCGCGGTCACCAAGCGCGAACCAGTCCGGCCCGCCGAGCTGGCGCAGGGTGGCCATGAACGACCAGGTTTCGTCCAGGATTCCCCAGCCGCGCTGCTCGTCGTTGAGACCAGCCAGGGTGTAGGTGACCGTGTCGATATCCGGACAGATTGAGAGGCCAAGGTGAGAGAAGTCGTCGCCGACGTTGACCGCGATGATCAGATCCTCGGGTGCCAGCAGTTTGGCCAGTCCGTTCGCGAGCCGCGCCCCTCCCACCCCACCCGCAAGGGCCACGATCATCGGAACAGGTCCATCGCGACCGGGCGCACCATACTGCGCGCGCTGTCTTCGCGGGTCGGGTAGGCGAGCCCCCGGACGAGCACTATCGGCGTCCCCTCGTCGGCCTGACCCATGGCCAGCGAGGCGGCGGCGGCAACCTCGTCGGCAAGGCCGAGTTCGCTCGATTCGAGCCGGCGGCCAGTGAGGTCCACGCGGCCGCGCAGGTCGAGTATTGCCGGCATTCCGGCGAGCCCGATCGCGGTGCCGGTCGTACCGATCCGCCATGCTCGACCGATGCTGTCGATGATAAGCACGGCGACGGTCCGTCCCGTCGCGGCCTTCAACGTGGCACGTAGCGCCGAGGCACTGGCGTCGGGATCGCACGGCAACAGCAGCACTTCACCGGGAGCGACGTTCGATTGGTCGATCCCGGCATTGGCCAGCACCAGCCCCTGGCGGTTGCGCACGATCAGCAGGTTCGGCCGGATCCGCACGACCTCTTCCGCCTCCGCCAGGATCAGGTGGACGAGGCGCGGGTCCTTGCCGGTCTGCCGCGCCAGTTCGAGCGCTTCAGGCGAGGGGCTGACACTGGCGAGCGCGACCTGACGGCCTTCTGCCTTCGACACGATCTTCTGAGCGAGAACGACCACGTCGCCGTCCTCGAGTGCCATGTCGCTCGCCGCGAGTGCGCCGCTGATCACTACGGCAAGATCGTCGCCGGCACCGACCGGCGGCACGCCTGCCAAGGCGTTCACAGAATAGCGGATTGCCGTCACTTTCGCGTTGGAACTTCGGTCACTCGGATCGTGGCCGCCTCTCCTCCTGGGATCGGCGAAGCATATGCGGCACCTTAGCTCGGGCCTCGCCGGCTGTCGAGTTGCGCGGCGGCCGGCTTTCCACACCTTTAGCTACGGTGCCGATGCGAGGGGTACCTGCTGGCAAACTGGCTCAGCCCCCTTCCGACAGTCCGGTCAGTTGGATGCCGGCGCCATCGGCCGAATAGGCCTTGTTGATGAAGATCAGCACCGAGGTGAGCGCTTCGGCTGCAGCGGAATTGGCCAGAGCGCCACCGTGAATGCCACGCAGGCCGACCGCCTGAGCGAGTGCCACGACCTCCTCGCGAGCGGCCTTGCTCTCGCCGAACACCAGGACGTCGCATGCCACGTCGATATCCTGCGCCAGCTTGTGCGCGGCCACGTTGTGAAATGCGGAGACCACGGTCACCTCTTCGCCGAGGATCGCCTGGGCCCTTTCGGCCGCAGAGCCCTCGGCGGGCAATGACACCCGCGCAACCTTCGGCGGAACCAGAGGTACGGTCGTCTCGACCACGATTTTGCCACGGGCATGGGGGGCGATGTCATGGAGGGTCGCCTCCTGCGCCGCAAAAGGCACCGCGACAATGATGATGTCGCCCTCGGCAGCTGCTTCGCCGTTCGCCATGCCGCGCACGCCATGACCCATTTTCTCGGCCGCGGCGCGGGCGCCCTCGCTGGTCCGCGATCCTATAATGATCTGATGGCCGGCCATCGCGAGACGCCTGGCCAAAGCGCCGCCGAGATTGCCGGTGCCGCCGCACACGGCTATTTTCCTATTATCGGTCATTGCTGGTGTTTCCCGTTACGCGGTTATGGTTTGCTGCCGATCAGATCGCCATGATGGCTTCGGGCGCTGGAACTGCCGGGACAGGTGCCGCCCCGTACAGCGTCGTGCGGCGGCACAACGGCCTTCCGATCGCATCCGCCAGGAGCGCCATCGCGTCTGCGTCCATCGCCTGGCCGTGCTTGCCTCCAGCGGCCCGCGTGATCGACTCGTCCATCAGCACCCCGCCAAGATCATTGGCGCCGGCCTGCAGACAGTGCGCCGCCCCTTCCGGTCCCATCTTCACCCATGATGTCTGGATGTTGACGAAATGGGGATGCAGCACCAGCCTCGCGACGGCATGCATCAGCACGGCTTCGCGGTAGGTCGGCCCGGGCCGGGCAAGGCCTTTTCGCCACATCGGCGCTTCCATGTGGACGAATGGCAGAGGCACGAATTCGGTGAAGCCACCGGTGCGCGACTGCAGATCGCGCAGAAGGAGCAGATGCCGCGCCCAATGCCGGGGATGCTCGATATGGCCGTACATGATCGTGGCGGTCGACCGCAGACCGACCGAATGGGCCACTTCCATTACTTCGAGCCACTCGGCCACGCCGACCTTGTCCGGACAGATAATGCTGCGGACCTCTTCGTCCAGGATCTCGGCGGCTGTTCCCGGCAAACTTGACAGGCCTACCGCCTTGAGTTCGGTCAGATAGTCGAAGAGCGACAGCCCCAGCGTCCGTGCCCCGTGAGTGACTTCGAGCGGCGAGAAGGCATGAACGTGGATTCCCGGCGCCGCAGCCTTCACTACCCGCACGATCTCAAGGTAGGTCGCGCCGGTGTAATGCGGATGGATGCCCCCCTGGAGACAAACTTCGGTGGCGCGACGGTCCTGGGCCTCGCGGGCGCGGCGGGCAATTTCATCGAGATCGAGACGATAGGCCGGACCGCGCGCATCGCGGGCGCCTCCCCCTTTCGAGAAGGCGCAGAACGTGCAGTGGTAGAGGCAGATGTTCGTATAATTGATGTTGCGATTGGTCACGTAGGTGATCGCATCGCCTACGGTGCTTCGCCGCAGATCGTCGGCAGCCCGGATCACTGCGGCAAGATCATTGTCCCGAACCGAGAACAGCGCGGTGACCTCAGCCTCGGTCAACCGCTCACCTTGGACACAACGGTCCAGCAGGCGGGCCACCGATCGCGAAATGCCCATGGCGGCTTGAAAGGCGGGCAATATCGGGGGCGTGTCCCCGGTGCCTGCCTTCCACTGATCGAGTCTTGCCAGACCTGCCGAATCGGCCGCTTGCAGGACCGGGCGGACCATTCGCTTGTCGAGCCAGCGCGAGCCTTCGCCGACGAAGCGCGGGCCGATCGCCAGCCGCTCGACCAGGTCGCGGTCTGCGGCGCGCGTCGCCTGCGCCAGGCTGTCCAGATGTGGCCAGGGGGCTTCGGGATTCACATGATCTGGGGTAACCGGCGATACGCCGCCCCAGTCGTTCACGCCTGCGCGGATCAGCGCCTGCAATTCACCGGCGCGCAGATTGGGCGGCGCCTGGATCGACATGGCCGGTCCGAACATCAACCGCGCCTGCGCTATGGTCCAGACATGTTCCGCCAGCGATGGTTCGTCAGCTCCTGCCATCCGCGTTCCGGGTTTGGCCCGGAAATTCTGAATGATGAGTTCCTGGATGTGCCCATATTGCTCATGGAGGTCGCGCAAGTCCCGGAGAGACTGCAGGCGCTCGTCGCGAGTCTCGCCGATGCCCACCAGCAAGCCCGTCGTGACCGGCACCCGTAGCTTGCCCGCCGCACGCAGCGTATCGAGTCGCCGCGCAGGGAGTTTGTCGGGTGAACCGAAGTGCGGTCCGCCTTTCTGCGACAGGCGATCAGAGGAGGTCTCGAGCATAAGGCCCATTGAAACCGAAACGGTCCGCAGCCGCGCGATATCGGCCTCGCCCATTACGCCGGGGTTGAGATGCGGGAGAAGACCAGTCTGCTCGAACACCGCTTCGGCCGCGGCGGCAAGATAATCGAGCGTGCTACCGTAGCCGCGTTCCTGCAGCCAGCGTTGCGCGACAGGATAGCGCAACTCCGGCTGATCGCCGAGCGTGAACAGCGCCTCCTTGCAGCCTGCCGCATGACCCTGACGGGCTATCTCGACACATTCGTCGATGGTCAGGAACGGTGAAACGATCGAACGCGGCGCCTTGGCGAAGGTGCAATAGTGGCAAACATCGCGGCACAGATGGGTGAGCGGGATGAACACCTTGCGCGAATAGGTCACCTCGCGGCCCCACCCCTCAAGGGTAAGGGCCTCGGCAGTGCGAAAGAGTTCCTGGTCCATCCGCTCCAACACCTTGCAATTCCTCGGTCGATTACCGACGGTCCACCTTTTCGCGGTCACGACCGAACTCAGCAAGCCCTTGCCGGCCAGCTTCGCAAAATCAGCATGGCGTGAGGGACTAACGCAAAGCTCTCAATTGGCAAGCCCCCCGCGCTCGCCACATCCGTGCCCTCCTATAGCTGCCGCCCCTGGGCGCAGTGCTGACCGTCGACAAGGGCGGTCGGGACCGCGTCAATGCGGGCGGCAGCTGTTGATCCTCACCGGCACCCCCGAAAACACCGCATTGCCCGAGAGCGGATCGACCACCATGTCGTCGGTGAGATCATTGGCACTGGCACCGTCCAGATCAGCGGCCACGCCCAACGCAACGCCCGCGAGCTGATGGCCCCAGCCATGCGGGAGCGAAATCACGCCCGGCATGATATCATTCGAGATCTCCGCCGGCACCCTCACCGCTCCGACGCGCGAGACGATCTCCACCTCTGCGCCGTCCGTCAGCCCGACCCCCGCGGCGTCGAGAGGATGAATCAGTGCCGTGCAGCGAGGCGGCCCCTTCACCAGACGTCTGCTGTTGGCCATCCAACTGTTGTTGCTGCGTACGTGGCGGCGGCCGATCAGGAGCAGCTCGCCCTCCGCCGCATCCGCCTTGTGCGCGGCCAGAGGGGTGAGCGCCGCGCAGAAGCGCTCCGGTGCGCATTCGAGGGTCTTGCCCGGCGTCCGGAGACGCTCGGGCAACCGGCCCGGTCGATTGCCCCCCAGGTCGATCCCCGAAGGGTGGGCGCTCAGCTGTTCGATCGAGAGCGCGTAGGGCCCGCTACGGAGAAGGTCGTCGAGCAGCTCAGGGGGTGCTTTCGCCGAGATCGGATCGCCCGTGATCGCCGAAGCCAGCCCGCGGATGATCTGCCAGTCGAGCAGGCCATCGGCCGGGGGCTCGAACATCGGTGGCGAATACATCGCGAAATTGCGCACCGCCAGCGGCAGGGTCAGCAAACTATAATGATCACGTTCGAGCGGGCCCACGGAAGGAAGTATATAGTGGGCGAGGCGACTGGTCTCATTACGGTAGATATCGACCGAAACCAGTAGATCGAGCTTGCGCAGCGCCGCTTCCAGCCGCCGCCCGTTGGGAATGGAGCGAACCGGGTTCCCCGCCAGTAGGAAGAGGGCCGCGATCTGCCCCGGACCGGGCGATACGATTTCGTCGGCCAGCGTCGCGACCGGCGTTTCGCCCATGACTTCGGGGAGGCCGCGGACCCGCGAAAGCCAGCGACCGCTGGAGCCGCCAGACCCGGACGCATAGTCGATGGCCGGTGCGCCAAACATCAGTCCGCCCTCGCGATCATACTGGCCCGCGACGATGTTCACCAGCGCGATCAACCAGGCGCTGAGCGTTCCGAAGGCCTGCACCGACGTCCCCAGGCGACCATAAAGTGCGGCCGGCCCCGACAGCAGGCGGTCGGCAAGCCAGGCAATGTCGGCTTCGGGCACCCCGCAGATTTGCGTGCAATTTTCGACCCTGAAGGGCTCGATAAGGGCCCGAAACCGGTCGAGCCCGTGCACATAGCTCGCGGGCGATGGGCAAGCCGGATGACCGAACAGCGTTTTGAGCAGCGCGACCAAGAACCAGGCATCGGTGGCCGGCCGGATGAAGAGATGACGGTCAGCGACCGCGGCGGTTTCGGTGCGCCGCGGGTCAATCGTGACGAGTTGCCCACCCCGCTGGCGCAGCGCCCTGATGCGTGTCCGGAAGTCGGGAACGGTCCACAGGCTGCCGTTAGAGACCATCGGATTGGCGCCGATCACGATCATGGTCTGCGTGCGATCGATGTCCGGCACCGCGAAGAGCGCGGCGTGGCCCAACATCTCGTGATTGACGACAAGATTCGGCATCTGATCCATCGTCGCCGCGGAGAAGATGTTGCGCGTCTTCAGTGCCGCCCTGAGATGGCCTACGCTCAGCGTATTGCCATAATGATGCGCCAGTGGATTGCCGCGATAGAGCGCCGTCGACGCCGGATCCCGGGCGAGGATCTCGCGCGTCCGCTCGCCAATCTCGGCGAAGGCACGCTCCCAGCTGATCTTCTCCCAGCTGTCGCCGGTCCGCCTGACCGGGTGGCGCAAGCGATCGGGATCATCCTGAAGGTCCTGAAGCGCCACGGCCTTGGGGCAGATGTGGCCCCGCGACAGCGCATTGTCCGGATCTCCCCTGATCGAGAGGATTTGACGGCCATCCGCCTCGATGATGATACCGCAATTGGCCTCGCACAGATGGCAGGTACGATGATGGACCGTCTTCACAGCACCTCAACTCTAGGTGGCGTGCACAGTGCCGTCAATTTTACGGCTCACTGCCTACCGAGCACCGTGTCACCACCCGCCGGTGAGATACGCGCCGCCTCACTTGAATAATCCCCCCTCCCCGGCCATCTTGTCCCGCGAACAGGGACGGGGAGACGCCGCATATGGCCAGCACGACGACCATCACCGAGCAGCCCGAGCTGGTCCTCCAGCCGCCGGCGCCGGTGAAGGTGCTCGCGCCCGAGAATGCGGCCGGCCTCGTTCCTCTCCAGGATGAGCAGCGCAGCGCTTTGGATGCCAAGGTCGACAGTTTCATCGAGGAACTGGTCGCGCAGGACGTCAACAGTCCCGAGTTTGGGAAAAGGGTCGATTCGATCAGCAATATGGGCCGGCGGGAGATCGCCGAAGCCGCCGGTCAGTCCAACCGTTTCCTCGACCGCCCCGTCCGCGCGATGGACGCCGACAATGGCGTGGGTGCCGATCTCGCCCAGCTTCGCCGGACGATCGAGGATCTCGATCCGGGCAGCAAGGGCGATCTTTTCACCCGCAAGAAGCTGTTCGGGATCATCCCCTTCGGCAGCCGTATGCGCGATTATTTCGACAGCTACAAATCAGCGCAAAGCCATATTGCGCAGATTCTGCAAAGTCTCGCCTCGGGTAAGGACGAACTGATCAAGGACAATGCGGCGATCGACGTTGAACGGCAGAATCTCTGGGCCGCGATGGGGCGGCTGGAGCAAATGATCCACCTGTCGAAGGCGCTCGATGCCGGACTCGAGGCCAAAGCGCTCGAACTCGACAGCAGCGACCCGGGAAAGGCCAAGGCGATCCGTGAGACGGCCCTGTTCTACGTCCGTCAGCGCAGCCAGGATCTGCTGACCCAGATGGCGGTCACGGTCCAGGGCTATCTGGCGCTCGACCTGGTCAAGAAGAATAATGTGGAGCTGGTCAAGGGTGTCGATCGCGCGTCGACGACGACCGTCGCGGCGCTGCGCACGGCGGTCACCGTCGCCCAGGCGCTCACCAATCAGAAGCTGGTGCTCGATCAGATCACCACCCTGAATACCACTACGGCCAACATCATCGATTCGACCGGCGAAAT
>Ga0207641_10000572_pt1 | contig 40807 bp, 30 predicted proteins | sample KBSSwiS62_FD_184306 | JGI IMG/M metagenome (GOLD analysis project Ga0207641, IMG submission 184306) | Switchgrass rhizosphere microbial communities from Kellogg Biological Station, Michigan, USA - KBS Switchgrass S6-2 (SPAdes) (version 2) | ecosystem: Host-associated > Plants > Roots >... | reverse complement strand
TATTGGGACGACCCGCTCAACCAGGCCGTCATGGCCGCCTGGAAAGCGGGCATCGTCGTTGTCGCGGCGTCTGGTAATGAAGGCCCGGACCCAATGACGGTCGATGTCCCGGGCAACGTGCCGTACATCGTCACTGTCGGTGCCCTGACTGACAACTACACCCCATACGACGGCTCGGATGATCGTCTTGCCTCGTTCTCATCGACGGGCCCGACATTTGAAGGCTTCGTGAAGCCTGAGATCGTGGCTCCCGGTGGGCACATTGTGGCCTCCCAATCACCAAGCAGTTACCTGGCCAACATCGACAAGGGCTCGATGAAGCCCAACCAGACACAGTTCACGATGTCAGGTACCTCGATGGCGGCCGCTGTAACAACCGGCGTGGTCGCCCTGATGCTTCAGGACGATCCGACACTGACACCGAATGATGTGAAGTGCCGTTTGATGAGCACGGCTCGCGCCGCGGTCAAATGGAACGGAGCACTTGCTTACAGCGTGTTCCAGCAAGGCGCCGGTCTCATCAATGCGGTCGCTGCGGTCAACAGCACCGCTGCTGGTTGTGCCAATGGCGGTCTGGACATTGCAGCCGACCTTGCGGGCACTGCCCACTTTGGTGGTCCCGCCAACCAGGACGCAAATGGCAACTACTACGTGATGAACCTCGACGGCTCCATCTGGGGTGCGGCGCAGTACGGCGATGGCCTCTCCTGGTCGCAGGGGTACACCTGGAACCAGGGATACACCTGGAGTCAGGGTTATACCTGGAGCAAGGGCTACACGTGGTCGAAAGGCTACACGTGGTCCAAGGGTTACACCTGGTCAAAGGGATATACGTGGAGCAAGGGCTACACCTGGAGCAAATCCGTGCCCTGGTGGACCACCTCGAGCTCTGCTGCTTCGCAATCGGCCCCGGCCTCCATCGATTCCTGGGTTCCAAACGAATAATCAGACAGACGAGCCCCGAATTGTGACGTAGTTCCCGCCCCCGGTGGCCGCTCAGGAATTGCGTCAATGCCTCGGTCCCAACATGATGCAATCCTTTGCATATGCGGTGGGGGCCTCTCATAGCAACCTGTCGATACGCATGGCTCGCCGGTGTGTTGATGATGTCCGGGGTGACTACAGCCACGATGGCTGCGGATGCCCCGCCGCTCATCCTTGAGCATCTGACTACCGCGGACGGCCTGCCGCAGGGCACCGTCTACCAGACGCTCCAGGACTCGCAGGGATTCATCTGGCTGGGCACGGAAGACGGGCTCGTCCGCTATGACGGACACGAGCTCGTGCGGTATGCGTATTCCCGCGACGCACAGAATTCACTTCCCGGTAATTTCGTCTACGAGCTTCTCGAAGATGCTGGCCACAACATCTGGGTGGCTCTGAAGGATGCGGGGCTCGCGCGGTGGAATCGCACGACTGGCGATTTCACCGTGTGGCGTCACGAGGCAGGCAACTCCCGATCCTTGTCGAGCGATGCGGTCCGGGCCCTCGCTGCGACATCCGGCGGTCAGGTCTGGATTGGCACGAGCGATGCCGGTATCAACATCCTCGACCCGCAATCCCACTCCCTGACCCATCTGCGCCACGACGACCGAAATACAACCTCCCTGGTCGACGATCGCATACTGACCCTGACACTGGACCACTCCGGTCAGATGTGGGTGGGTACGGAGAAGGGGCTCGATCGGTGGGACGCATCCCAACACGCATTTGTTCACTACGGCCCGGTCAGCGGCAACCAGATTACCGTCATCCGTGAAGACCACGCTGGCACAATGTGGGTCGGCAGCTTCGATGGCGGGCTCGCACGTCTCGATCACGATGGACACGTGGGCCAGGTCTACCGCCACGACCCCAGGCAACCGGCCTCGCTGGCCAGCGATGACATCCGCGCCGTCCTCGAAGATCAGGCCGGGCATCTGTGGATAGGCACACCGGAAGGACTGGATCTGTTGGATCGCGCCAGCAGTCAGTTTGTTCACTACCGCCAGGATCTCAGTGACGCGGAGTCGCTGCGCGATGCTTACATCATGTCTTTGTATGAGGATGATTCCGGGCTGCTGTGGATCGGGACCCGGTCAGGAGGCGTGAGCCGTTGGAATCCGCGAAGTTGGGAGCTGGGCGGCCATCGCCCCGACTGGCTGGGCGGCAAGCTCGTCACTTCATTCGCAAAGGCCCCCGACAACAAGGTCTGGATCAGCTCACTCGGTGGCGGTCTGACACTATTCGACGTCGCAACCGGCAAAGCGACCGATCTCGACACGCTCCTGCACAAAACAAACGCCCTGCATGACACGCGCGTCATGTCTCTCCTGACGGATCGCCACGGCAATCTGTGGATTGGCACGATGGCCGAGGGCCTGCACGTCCTCACCTCATCCGGCAAGCTGGAATCCATTCCGGTCGCGGCAGGGGACGCTCACAGCGTCAGTGCCGCGGGAATCATGACCCTGTTTGAGTCCCGCAGCGGCGCAATCTGGATCGGTACGCATGGTGGCGGCGCGAACATTCTCGACCCCGAAACCCGCCGGATCCGCCAGCTTCCCTTCGAGCCTGCGCAACCCGGTGGCACAGGCTTTCCCCACGTGAGTGCCTTCGCGGAGGATTCTCGCGGCAATGTCTGGATCGGCACCGATGGCGGCGGCCTGCATCTGGCAAAGCCCGATGGCACCGTTGTCGCATCGTTCCGGTACGACTCCAACGACCGCCACTCGCTTCCCGCCAACACGATCTTTGCCATTACCGTCGATCCGCAGGATCGTGTTTGGGTAGGCACGGATGGCGCGGGACTCGCCAGGGTGGTGGGCAGCCCCACAAAGCCGGATGCCATCCGCTTTGATGTCTTCACTCGCCAGCAGGGTCTTTCGAGCAACACCCTCTACGGAGTCATACCGGATGACCGCGGCCAACTCTGGCTCAGCGGCAACGCGGGTCTCGTCCGTTTCGATCCCAACACCCGCGTCATGAAGACGTATCACCGTCAGCATGGTCTGCAGGGCGAAGAATTCGACTTCAACGCCTATTTTCGCCTGCCCGACGGCCGCGTGTGCTTTGGTGGTCCGGGTGGATTCAACATCTTTGATCCGGCTCGAATCACCGAGAACCACAATCCGCCCCGGCTCGCCCTGACCGGCATTTCAGTCATGGGCGTGCCGATCTCAACCGACACGCCGCCGTGGCTGCTCGAGCATCTGAACCTGAATTTCCGCGCCAACGTCGTCTCGTTTGACTTTGGCGCGCTCGATTTCACCTCACCCAGGCTCAACCGCATCGAATATCGCATGAGCGGTCTGACAGACCGCTGGATCGACGTCGGGGCAGTCCGCCGGGTGACTTTGACCAACCTCGATGCCGGCGATCACCTCCTCGAAGTCCGGGCCGCCAACGCCGACTCCATCTGGACCCCCAAACCGTTGCAGCTGATCATCCATCGTGATCCGGCACCCTGGCGGTCGTGGTGGGCCTATGCGGCTTACCTGATTGCGATCCTGGCGATCGTCGCGTATCGGATCCGCTCGCAGCGGGAGCGGTTCCAGACGGTTTTGCGCGAGCAGCAACGGCTCGAGGCGAGCACCCAGGCACTGACTGAACGCATCGTCCAGGTCAACACGCTCGTTCAGGCGCTTCCCGACAGACTCTGGGTTGTCGATGCGGAGGGCCGCGTGCAGTGGAGTCCGAACGCGGCCGTCACGGCAGCCCTCACGCCACCGGAGACCCTGCCGGATGCCCTGCATGCGATCGGTCAAACCGCGGCGGACGGCAAACAACGCAGTCTCGAATATCGAGAGAATGAGTCCGACGGTAGTCGACACTCATACGAGCTTCGATTTACCCGCCGCGAAAGCGGCGACGTTGTAATCGTTCGCCAGGACACGACTGAACGTACAGCAGCGGCGGAGCACATCGAGCGACTCGCTTACATGGATGTCCTCACGGGCCTTCCCAACCGCCAACGCTGTATTGAAACAGCCACTGCAATGTTTGCCGACGCAAGGGACGCAGGTGAGCCCGTTGCCGTCATGTATCTGGACCTCAACAGCTTCAAGCGCGTCAACGACACCTTCGGTCACTCGGTGGGTGATGCCGTACTTCGCATCGTGGCAGGCATTCTCGAACGGGCGCTCGAGCCGACCAGGCGGATGATCCCTCACCTCTCGCTGGCCCGCTTTGGTGGCGACGAGTTTGTGGTGCTCCTGCGCAGCCGCGACGCACGCGCAATCGCCGGTCGCCTGGCCCAAATGATCTGCACCGCCTTCGAAGATCCAATCGAATACAACAGCCTCGAGTTCTACGAAGCTCCGAGCATCGGGCTCGCATTGTTCCCCGACGACGGTAACGACGTGGCGACGGTGTTCAAACACGCCGATACCGCGATGTATCACGCGAAAGGCGGGTCCTCAGGCTCAATAGCTGCGTACACAGCGGCAATGAGCAGTCGCCTGCGCGACTGGTTGGATCTGGAGACGCGTCTGCGCCGTGCCGTGCACGATGGGATCCTGGGCCTGCATTTCCAACCGAAATTCAGGCTGAGCGACAACAAGATCGTAGGTGTTGAAGCATTGCTCCGTTGGCACGACGCCGAGCATGGTGACATCTCACCGACGCGTTTCATTGAGATTGCGGAAGACAGCGGTCTGATCATCGACATTGGCAGTTGGGTAACGCGCGCCGCCTGCCGCCACCTGCGAAAGTGGATGGACGCCGGCTACCCCGTTCCAATCGCAATCAACGTCTCACCGAAGGAGTTGCTCCACGGCGACCCGGCCAAGGTCGTTGAAGCCGAAGCAGCCGCCGCGGGTGTGCCGACCTCTCTGATTGAAATCGAGATCACCGAGTCCCTGCTCGCCAAGGACTCAGCAACCGTCCAGAGCGCACTCCAACGCCTCCGCAAACTCGGCTGCCGGATTGCGTTGGACGACTTCGGTACCGGCTACTCCTCTCTGGCCTACATCACCCGTTTCCCACCGAACCGAATCAAGATCGACAAAGCATTCGTGCGTGACGTCGATCAGTCCGCGGGCGATGCCGCCATCGCCATGGCCATCCTCTCACTCGGCGCCAGCCTCAATCTCACCGTGACCGCCGAAGGCGTGGAGCGGGAAGGCCAGCTCGAGTGGTTGCGCTCCCGTGGATGCGATGAAGTGCAAGGCTTCCTGCTGGCCCGACCATTGTCGGCGGAGCAGCTGGAGGAGCAATTCCTCACGAAGTTGCACACCCCGGCAGCTCCGGTGCGCCGAGCCAGCCACTAGCTACTGCGCCAGAAACGGAAACATGAACTTCCGCGCCTCGTCGTCCCACTCCGTCTTGAACTGAAAACGTTCTTTCAACGCAGCCGCGCGCACCGCCGCCGGCCGCGCATTGATCTCGTCCATGTGCCGCTTGACGTGAGTCAACTTCGCAAACGACTCATCTCCAAGCACAAAGTGCGCCGCCCGCGACCAACCCCACAGCGCCATGTCCACGATCGTGTACGTATCGCCAACCATGTACCGATGGTTGGCCAGCCGGGCGTCGACGATTCCCCAGTGCCGCTGCGCCTCGAAGTTGTAGCGCTTCACCGGGTACTCCTTCGGATCCGGCGCGAAATGTTTGAAGTGCACGGCCTGGCCCGAGTAGGGCCCGATCCCCGTCGCAACAAACATCAGCCACGACAACATCCCGCCCCGCGCCTGCGGCGTGTTGGCGGGCAGAAACTTCCCGGTCTTCTCCGCGAGATACAACAGAATGGCGTTGCTATCAAACACCGTCACATCGCGATCCACGATCGACGGCGCCTTGGCGTTCGGATTGATCGCCAGGTACTGCGGCGCAAACTGCTGCCCCTTGCGCACGTCCAAGGCAATCGCCTCATACGGCAATCCCGTCTCCTCCAACATCAAAGCGACCTTCGCAGGATTCGGCGCCGGCGCGAAATAGAACTGGATCATCGCAACCCCCCTTGGACCGCGACGCGACCGGCTCGCCGGACGTGGCGCGCGTTTCCGTGCAAAAACTACCGCGCCGGACCGTAGCCGAGCCCCAGCTCCTCCGTCTCTCCCCCGTCTGATGGGTTCCCGCAGCGTGGGCGTGCCCGCAGTGCCCCACTGTCTGTGCCGGCCCATGGCCTGGCCCCCCTAGGCACCCCCATCCACCCCGCCCGGTGCTACCCCATGACCGCTGCCGCCCTGCGCCCGCGGCCACCCCGCCGCCCGCGCCAACCATTACCGCCTGCGCCACCCATCGCCGCCCGCGCCACTCATTGACCCCTCATCGTCTCGATTGCCCCCTCGGTTTGCTCTATACTCGCCGACTTCCGTGTGCCGGCTTAGCACAGCTGGTAGTGCACCTGATTTGTAATCAGGGGGTCGGCGGTTCGATCCCGTCAGCCGGCACCATTTTCTCCTGCATTTTCAATAGATTATCGGCGGTGGACTAACACTGCCGATTTCGTAGCTACAAACATTAGTTAGCTACAAAAAATATTTTTCGTCCTGCGACGAATGCTCGCCTGCCGCCTCCAAGTTCTCGCGCAATGAGATCGCCAGAGCCCAAGTCTTGGGCGGCGTGTGAGTGAAGCTGGCAAATCGTGCCAGAGCTGCCATGGCCCACCGCTCAATCTGAGTGCTGCCGCGGTTCATTATCCGCGCTACTCCGACGGCCGCGTCATCAACCTCGAGCAGCGGATCAACCGCTGCCGCAATGAATACCTCAAAACAACCGGCTCGGCCTATGAATCGCCTGAGCTGCTGGCGCTGACGAGGTTGCTCTCGCACTTGGCCAAAGGTCGCAGCGTTGAAGTGACAGTCGACGGCCCGGCGGCTGCGAGTTTCGAGCGCGGCAAGCAGTTTTTCTATCAGCGCCGCGAACAGTTGAATCTATCCTGCGCCAACTGTCATGAGCAACACATCGGTCCGTGCCACTGTACTATTGGCACATCGAACACTCTGCAACTCGAGGAGGAGAACGTGCGCAATGTTTCGGCTCATCTGCCCATAGCAGCGGTACTACTCGTTTTTTCGCTCGTTTCGAGCGGGAATATTGCCTGCGCAGCCAGCGTCAAGACAGTTGTTCCGCCGTCCAATCGCGGTAGCCTGCCCACTGAGAAGAATCTCAACCGCCATGTCGAGTTCATGGCGCGCAAAGACCGCCTGATCAAAACGGGCGGTACTCAGCTCGTTTTTATCGGCGATTCGATCACCGATGGTTGGCGGACGGATCCACAGCGCGAAATTTTTGAGGACTACTTTGGGCGGTATCGGCCTTACAACATCGGCATCAGCGGCGACGAAACGCAACACGTCCTCTGGCGTGTCGAGCACGGTGAGCTCGACGGCATTACACCCAAGGTGATAGTCCTCATGATCGGCACCAATAACATTGGCAACAACAACAAAATGTCCGCCGACGAGACCGCCCAGGGCATCACTACTCTCGTGACGGCCATCCGCCACAAACTGCCTGCGAGCAAAATTCTATTGCTCGGTATCCTGCCTCGCGGCAATCGCCCCGACGACCCTTTTCGAGCTCAGATCAATCAGACCAACGCCATGATTTCCAAGCTCGATGACGGCCGGTACGTACAGTACCTCGATATCGGCGCAAGGTTTCTTGAATCGGATGGAAGCCTTTCGGGCACCATTATGCCGGACTACTTGCATCCCAACATCCGCGGTTACGAGATTTGGGCCGAGGCGATTGAGTCTACTGTCGATGCGCTTCAGAAGTGAGCGCGTGTCTCGCGGTGATTCGGGATCGCATTCGGCAGGCGCTGACTATTTCGTGCCAGGCTGCCGCAGGCATGTGGGTCATCTGGCCTCCCAGACCTGCCGCCAGGCTGCGAATTCCGAGGGACGGATTCGATAGCGGGCGAAATTGCCTTCGTGCAAGCCGGTGAGTTCGGCTTCGACGACTTCTACAAAATGTTGGCGGTCGCCGGAGTCGATTTGTTTCCTCGCCCAAGCCGCTATTTTTGTTGCGGCATCCTTTCGATCGACCCGCGTCCGGACGAGGGCTGCGATGAGTTCGCGAAACTGTTCGCGGTAGCGAAGCCGGAAGGGATCAGGCTCCCCAAGGGATTGGCGAACGGCGGCGTAGCGCGCCGCCGACCTCTCATAGGCCCAGATGAAGACGTCCTTGAGAAGGTCGATTTTGTTCAGTTCGTACACACCGAGCACGGCCTCTGTATAGGTCTGCCGAGGCACATCGGTGAACGACAACGGCGTCAGGTTGCGCTTGATGAGCGGGATGTTGGCGGCGAGGCGCGACACGCGCTCGTTCACGTCGTCGAAGGGCTGCAGATAGGGAAGCTGCACCATCACGAAAAATGCTTGTTCGAAGGGGTCGCTGATCGCGCCAGCGGTTGCCAGGACCTGATCGAAGTTTTCCTCGATGAGCTGCGGCACCTCCAGCGGATGGAAGGAAGAGCGTTCGATGCCAACGGCAATGTAGCGTAACCTGCCGGCCGCCGTGGGGTCGGCGAGGAGATTGTTGGCGAGGATAGCGTGCAGATTGAGGATGGTGTAGCGGTTGAAGCCGATCTCGTCGGCGGCGCCGACCAGGAACTCGATGGCGTCCTTGTGGTTCAGGATCATCTGCGCTTCGAGATGCGCGCGGCCCTTGGCTTCCTCGCCCAACTCAATCAGGCGCTTCGTGTCGAGGAGTGAGTAGGTGTTGCCTTCGAGACGGCTGGAATTCCAGGCGAGATCGATCAACAGCCTGTTGAGAATCTGTTTGGCGTAGGTGCCTGCAGGCTGGTCTGCGATCTGTGGGCGGCCAACGGCCGCCAGATGTATGCGGTCCTGCTCAGTCAAGTATGACGAAGAGTTCGGCTGATAGCGGTCGAGAAAGGCGCGAACGTAGCCGACCGGCTTGCGAGCCTGCAGTGCCTGGCTGACGTAGTCGCGAATCACCGTCCCTGCTTTAGAGAGCGGAATGACCGATTCGTTGGCATCTTCCCGCCCTCCCCCGACAATGGTGGCATCGGGCATCCGATATCTCGCCCATCGTCCTTCACCGCTCATAACCAGGCGTTTTAGTGTCACGAGATGTTTGAGTCGATATTGCAGAGTGCGTTGCGGCACAGGCGTCGCAAGAGAGTGCAGAATCTCAGGCGCCGACATGCCGTTCGGGTTGCGCCGCACGGCATCTTCGATCGCTTGCAGTGCTTGCTGTGGAATCTGGTTTGCCAAGGCGGGGGTTAGCGGCGGCTGGAATCTAGGCGCAAGAATAACCGTTATAAGCGCAATAATAAAGTCTAGACGCAATAATTGAAGCCTTAGGCGCAGCAATAGTTGCGTCTAAAAGCTTCGGGAATAGGTCGGAGCGTCCAGGAGATACGGATTGCCTATAGCAAGGAGGCGTATCGCGTCATCTACGTTACCAAGCTTGCGGATTGCATCTAGGTGTTGCATGCATTCCACAAGAAGTCGAAGACAGGGATCGAGAAACCCAAGCAAGAAATCGACCTGACAAATGCCAGGGGCGTCGCGCGGCACTTAGTTAGGCAAATCAAATAAAATCAGCAACGTCAGTCAACGCTGCAATCTCGACATCGCGGCAATGCCGTTTCCGCTGCTCGTATGCCGACCTCAGGCACCTCATGCCAAAAGACGTCATTGCTGTTAGTGCCCCGGGATTAAACGCAGCTACGGCGTGGAGTCCGCCTTTGGCACCTAAGTGCGCTAGTGCACTGACGACTCAGATTGTAACGCGCAGCATCACTCCTTCCGATGTCAGGTGTTTCCGCGACAACCGGTCTCGGACGGCATCCTCCAAGTGACCATGCCAGCCGACTGCCGAGTCAATTTGCACTGCCCCACGTACACGGCTGGAGTATTTCAACATGAGCACCGAGAAATCTCGAAAGATCATCGTAGCCGGCGCCATGGCTGGTGTTGTCGCGATCGGAGGCACGTTATTCGCCCTGCGCTCCCACCCCGTTACTGAGGTAGTGCAGACTCCTCCGCCACCTGCTTCTGTGACACAGACGCCCGCATCTGAGTTGCGTGCTGAGGCTCCCGCAGATACGCCACCACCACTTGCTCAGACTCCTGACGTCGCCGCAGTAGAGCCCCAGCCATCGGGGGCTGCTCCCGCAATCAATCAGCATTCCAACGGGAGCGCAGCCGGCGCCCACACGGCGACAGCGGCTGCTGTAGAGCACAAATCAACTCGTAAGCCGCACACTGGTCGAAGAGATGCAGATGTCATGGCGTCAGACAGCAGCGCAGCCCGCAGGTTGGCTGCGCTCGAGAGCACTGACACACCGTCAGCCAAGGCTGACCCAGCCAACGGGGGTGGCGCAAAGAGGCACGCAGATGCCGCCAAGAGTGCCGATGGCCTAAAGAGTGGCGATACCGTCGAGGGGTCCGATGCCGCGAAGGCAGCCGATGAATCGACGCCGGCCATCACTCCGACTTCAATGGCTGCGCCGGCGCCAGTGATCAGCGGGACACCCCCGGATGATCAAAAAGCGGGAACGAGCACCGAGCGCGCGGCACCGGATAGTCAAACCCCGCCCCAATGAGCGCAGCGACTCAGCCGCACGTATCAGTAGCGGTCCCATGCGGATCTCGGCAGGAACGCGAAGCGTAGTGTGTCGTGCAATGGCGTTCATACGAGCCCGAAATTCAGGGATCGCGAACGGCGCGGTGATGTAATCGTCTCGGAGCGGGTAACGGACAACAGAGCCGCTTCACAGTCACCGTGCGACCAGGCTACCAGGGCTTTATCAGATTCCGAGTGGGTCGCGACCTCGTAGCCGAAGTCCAGCAGCAGCCGGCCGAGCTCGGCAACGCTCGGCCACTGACCGGTGACCAGGATTCTCATTGTCATCCCCCTTTCATGACAGAGGAGAGCGCAACCGTCTTCAAAGCATCCAGCGGCATTCAATGACGATGACTTTCGGGCACCTGCCAGGCCGTCTGCGCAGGTCATGGGAGATCGAGGCCAGCAAAGTGTTACGAAGTGAGGCGCGGTCAGCGGCGGCGCGGGAAGTATTGGGTCTCAGCAACGTAGAAACTGTATCGGGGAGGAACGAAGAGGAAATCGAATGCGATCGTGTTGGCGATGGCCGTCAATGCCGAGGGTCCTCGCCCCAAACGTAGGACCGCGGCTCTAGTTCCCAACACCATCACGATGTTGATGGGATCGAAGTTGGGGTGCCCAGGACAGGCAATCAATGTGCATAGCGCCGTGATACCGAGCCCGCTTAGACAGCGGGAGGAAAGGACCGTCATGGGATCGAGGAGGATCGCCGACATTGATGGCGCGAGAACGGTCATTCGGGTTGCCGGCCTATTCTCGGCCCCTAAGAAAACCGTTAAAAAGGGCCTGCTGGCTCACCGGTGAGCAGAGATTTGAGAGAGCCCTGCCGGGTCGCGGGTTCCAGGTTATGAAAAGCAGCGCCGCTGTCCCCGCGAATCGGGTGATGCCACTCAATTTGTTGACTAGGTCGGCCATCCGCGGTGTCGGTGACATGACCCCTCGTTCCGATCCTACGGTGCGCGCGAGTTAGCTTGCTGTGAGTAAAAAGGGGATGCAACACCTTGGTGATGCGGCGCCCTTGCGGCAGCGTGACGTGCTGCGTCGAGTGGCTAACCGGATGTCAGTGCTGTTGCCTTCAGCCACTGAACGAAGCGCTCCCGCAGAGTACGGGGCGGTGTCTGTCCTTTGCCGCCTTGGGGCTGGTTTCCCCACGCATTTGTCGGCATGTGACGCACAGAAAGTGCCAATGAGCTCGCCAACGCCACCTGACCTGCGTGAATGGGATCAATCTTCATAGGTGCCTCACTGGTCGAAATAATGCCGAACAATCGCGGCCCTGTGCAGAGATCACCGTGTTAAGATTTTTCCGGGCCGTGCTGTCCGCAACGCAGCGGCAGCTCCTGTGTGAAGGATGGGTACCCGATTGCGTTGATGACGTGCACGGCCTGCGCGTATTCATCAATGGCCTTCGTCAGAAATTCGTTGCGTCTCCTGCTCACTGAAGCGGATTTGGGTTATAGGTTGTGACGGATGAGGCACCGCTGCCATGCTGATCAGCTGCGTCGTATATCAGGACGGCAAGAAACTCGCCGAAATCGAGACCCGCGAAATTCACGAGTATCTCAGCCGCCCAAAGTGCTTCGTGTGGGTGGCATTGCGTGACCCGCAGGCCCCCGAGCTCGCCGAAATGCAACAGGAGTTTGATTTACATCCGCTGGCGGTGGAGGATGCGCGCAGCGGACATCAGCGGCCGAAAATTGAGGAATACGGCGAATCCTTATTCACCGTCCTGCACATGATTGAGCCGGTGGATGGCGAATTTCGAGTCGGTGAGGTCGCGATCTTCACGGGCCCAAACTATGTTCTGTCGGTACGCAGTCACTCTGAGAAGGGCTTTCAGGAGGTTCGTGCGCGCTGCGAACGAGAGCCGAAGCTGTTGAAGCAGGGTTCCGGTTATGTTCTCTACGCTCTCATGGATGCGGTGGTGGACCGATACTTCCCCATTCTGGACGGTCTCGAAAACGAGCTCGATGTCATCGAGCAACGAATCTTCACACCCCAAGGCTCCCCCAGCGCCAACATCGAGGCGCTGTATGCGCTCAAGCAGCGTCTGATGATCATGAAGCATGCGGTGGCGCCGCTCCTGGAAGGTGTCTCAAACCTATCTGGCGCGCGCGTACCGGCCATGTGCGCAGGGATCCGGGAATACTTCCGCGACGTCTCTGATCACCTGCAACGACTCAACCAGACAGTCGACTCCATCCGCGATACTTTAGGGACTGCGATCTCCGTAAACCTGTCGATGATCACGCTGCAGGAAAACGAGACCATGAAGCGTCTCGCGGCCTACGCAGCGCTCGTTGCGGTACCCACAATGATCGCCGGGATTTACGGCATGAACTTCAAATACATGCCCGAGCTCGAGTGGCGCTATGGGTATGAGCTCGCTCTGTCCGTGATGGCCGTTATCGATGGGTACCTTTTCTACCGGCTCAGAAAGGCCAAATGGCTGTGAGGGAAGGGGCCGGCCGGTCTGAGGCATGCAACGAGCAACAGTGGCAGTGCGAGGATGAGGACAGTCAGCAGCAACAGCCAAAGCAGAAACAACGGCAGCCACGGCCTGAGGCCGAAACGCCATCCCGCCGGTCTCGAGTGCAAAGTGGCGAACAGCGGCGGCAGGACCGCGGTTGCCGTCGACATCCAGAGCGCAGCGCTTGCCGCGGCTCGCGAGCTCGGCGCAATGCATATCATTGACGCGCGAACCGCCGACCCGGTGGAGGCTATCCAAACGTTCACCCAGGGCGGAGCACAAGTGTCCATTGATGCGTTAGGTGTCGAGACAACGTGTCGAAACTCCGTACTGGACAGCTACGATACAACCGGCATTGTTGTCATCGAGCGGTTTTCGTAGTTTGCAAAGGCGCGCGACGTCCTGCTCGCCGAAGAGCCGCTCCGTACGCAACCGCACATAGGTACGATCTGGTCCAGCGTATACTGGTTGGATGCTTCACGAGTTTCTTACCAGCAACCGCGCTGATCTGATAGAACGCTGCCGTCTCAAGGTGGCTCGACGGTCCGCACCCAGGGTGACCTCTGCAGAAATCACGCACGGCATTCCGTTGTTTCTGGATCAGCTGATCAAGACCCTCGAGGTTGAGCAAACCTCCGAGCCCCTGCGCAGCCGCAAAGTGTCCGGTCCGGCTGGTGGCGGCGGGCCCTGGAAGTCTGAGCTGGGCAGCGCCGCTGCGCTACACGGGCGCGAGCTGCTGCAGCAGGGTTTTACGGTAGATCAGGTCGTTCACGACTACGGCGATCTGTGTCAGGCCATTACGGATCTGGCGTTCGAACGCAAGGCGCCGATTGAAATAGACGAGTTTCGAACACTCAACCGCTGTCTCGATAATGGTATTGCCGAAGCCGTTACAGAATATTCCTACCAGCGCTATTCGGTCGCGGCCAACGATGGCGTTCAAGCGCTGAATGAACGGCTGGGATTTCTTGCGCACGAGCTGCGGAACCTCATTCATACAGGCACTCTCGCCTTCACTGCCATCAAATTGGGCAATGTCGGGGTCACCGGGGCAACTGGAGCCGTACTGGAGCGTTCCCTGATCGGGCTGCGTACGCTGGTAGATCGAACCCTTGCCGACGTGCGAGTCGCCGCGGGAATACTGCCGCGGAACAAACTGATGCCCATTGCGGATTTCATTGATCAAATCGGAGCTTCCGCACTGCTCGAGGCGCGCGCCCGAGGGTGCAAATTGACTGTGTCCGATGTCGACGCACGCCTTGCAGTTGATGTCGACCCCGACATGCTGCTTTCGGCCCTCGGAAACCTGCTGCAGAACGCATTCAAGTTCACGCAACAGGGCACTGAAGTCACCGTAAACGCCTATGCAGTCGCCGACCGCATTCTGATCGACGTCGAGGATCATTGCGGTGGCCTGCCACCAGGTAGTGCCAACAAAATGTTTCTGCCTTTTTCCCAGAGTGGCGTCGACAAATCCGGGCTCGGCCTCGGGCTCGCAATCAGTCGGCGCAGCATCGAGGCGAACTCCGGAACTCTCCGTGTCCGCGACGTTCCGGGCACCGGGTGTGTTTTCACCATCGATCTTCCGCGGCACACATTGCCGTAATATCGCGCGGGCGCGGCCCGCTTGTAGGCGCAGTCCGGCACCAATCTACGTGTAGGACTGCTTGCGGCTCAATAGAAAGCGCCTCATTGTCATATCAAGGCTTTCTGACCGCTCTCCCGGAGTTTGATAACCATGTCATGGAGTACCCATTCGCCCGCGGACGCTGATTCGTGTGAAACACCCCACATGAGCAAAGTGCTGATCGTGGACGACGATGTTGATTCACGCGAGATGTTGTCGTTGGTGCTGGAGATGGCCGGACACACTGTGTGCACTGCGAAAGACGGCGCGGAAGCCCTGGTGGTGGCTGAAAGATTCGAGCCCAACGTCATTTTCCTGGACATCGAGATGCCAAAGGCGGATGGATACGTGACCTGCCAGATCTTGCGCCAAATGGATGGGCTCCAAAAGGCCCGAATTTATGCAGTCAGCGGGGTCACGGGCGTGGCTCATGAGCGGCGCTGCAGTGAAACCGGATTCGATGGGCAGATTTCCAAGCCCGCTGACCCAGACTATTTCGCGCAGCTCGTTTGAAACAGCCTGTTATGACCCAACTCGGCGAGGGCATCGCTGCGATCGCGTCCGGTCGCCTGGACTCGGTTGCTGGTCCGGTGCTAGCCGTGGCGCGAGTGTGAAGATGCAACTGGCCCGGTGGCACTGATCGCTCCCCAGGTGGCGCCCGCTTCGGGTACATTCCGCTGGCCCCCACGGTTGTGCTGAGGCGGGCGCCATCTTCCCACTGATTGACAGGCAGTCGTCATGAAACCCGGTGTGCGAATTGTTTTGCTTGCGCTCTGTCCTACGGTCGCTGTCAGCCAACCGGCCCTGACATTGCACTACCGCAAGCCCGCCGATGTGTGGACCGAGGCGTTGCCCATCGGCAACGGCAGGTTGGGCGCCATGATCTTCGGTGGCATCAATGAGGAGTTGATCCAACTCAACGAAGCCACTTTGTGGAGTGGTGGCCCGGTCGCTGACAACATCAATCCCAAAGCCTACGACTTCCTTGCCCCGGCGCGTGCGGCGCTCAGAAGGGGTGAGTACGGCCGGGCCGCCGATCTGGTCAGGCGCATGCAGGGTCCCTACACCCAAAGCTATCTTCCCTTGGGCGACCTGGTGGTTCGGCAGGAAACGGGCAACGGCAAGCGTACCGATTACAGTCGCGAACTGGATTTACGCAGCGGACTGGCGACTACCCACTTCAGCATCGACGGAGTCCGGTACAAGCGCGAGGTGTTTGCCTCCGCACCGGCGGATGCGATCGTCATGCGGATCTCCGCGGATGCGCCGCGAAAGATTTCGCTTACCGTCGGTGTGCGGAGCCAGTTGCGCGCACGTACCGTCTCCACGAGCGACGTGCTGAGTCTGCAAGGCCGTGCGCCGACGCAGGTCGATCCTGACTATTTCAATGTCAACAATGAACCCGTCGTCTACGACCCGGCTGACACCTGCAAGGGAATGCGTTTTGAAATGAGTGTCGAGCCATTGGTGAAGGGCGGCACCGTACGGGTCAGCGATACGCAGATCGCCATCAACAATGCTACTGAAGTGGTCCTCTTACTCTCGGCGACTACCAGCTTCAATGGCTTTGACCGTTGTCCCTACAGCGAGGGCAAGGACGAGCACGAGGCCAACCTCGAACACCTCACCAAAGCCTCGAGGCAGACCTACGCGCAATTGCTCGATGCGCACCTGGCCGATTTCCACCGTTATTTCGATCGCGTATCCCTGTCTCTCAACCCCGCTGAGCATGACCGGAGCGGGCTCGCCACCGATGAGCGTCTGGACGCCTACGGCCGCGGGGCCACCGATTCGAACCTGGAGGCGCTGTACTTCCAGTACGGTCGCTATCTGTTGATGTCCTCGTCCCGCACGCCAGGTGCGCCCGCCAATCTGCAGGGCATCTGGAACAAGGATGTGCGAGCTCCCTGGAGCAGCAATTACACCACCAACATCAACGTGGAAATGAATTACTGGCCGGTAGAGTCGGCCAACCTGTCCGAGATGTTCTCACCCCTCGATGATCTGATCCACCACGTCGCCGTGACCGGCGCGCGAACCGCCGCCGATTACTATCATGCACGCGGTTGGGTGTTGCATCACAATTCCGACATCTGGGCCCAGAGCACGCCCGTGGGCGATTTCGGCAAGGGCGATCCGAAGTGGGCCAACTGGTACCTGGGGGGCGACTGGCTCTGCCACAATCTTTGGGAGCACTACCTGTTCAGCGGCGATCGTCGGTTCCTCGAAGATGCGTGGCCCCTCATGAAGGGCGCGGCGCAATTCACACTCGACTGGTTGCAGAAGGATGCGCAGGGTCACCTCGTGACCATGCCGTCGACCTCACCGGAGAACACTTATTACTATCAACAGGACGGCCAGAGAAGGGAGGGCGCGGTCACGGTGGCTTCCACAATGGACCTGGAGATCATCCGGGACCTGTTCACCAACGTGATTGCCGCCAGCCAGGTGCTGAACACCGATGAGCGTTTGCGACAAGAGTTGACGGAGGCTACCGCGAAGTTACTGCCACTCCAGGTTGGCAGTAAGGGACAACTGCAGGAGTGGTACCGGGATTTCGAGGATGTGGATCCCCATCATCGGCATACATCACACCTTTACGGACTGTATCCGGCCAATGAGATATCGCCACTGACCACACCCGAGCTCGCGGTGGCGGTAAAAAAGACATTGGAGCTGCGCGGCGATGATGCGACCGGTTGGAGTCTTGCCTGGAGAGCGAACCTGTGGGCCCGGCTGTTGGATGGGAATCGCGCTCATACGCTGTTTCGCAAGCTACTGCGCCTGACCCGGGATGAGGGTACCCGCTATGACCGAATTGGCGGTGGCGCCTATCCCAACCTGTTCGACGCACATCCGCCTTTTCAGATCGACGGTAATTTTGCCGGTACGGCAGGCGTTATCGAGATGCTGTTGCAGAGTCAGAATGCCGAGCTGCATTTGTTGCCCGCGCTGCCGGATGCCTGGCAGGCGGGGTCGGTCAAAGGGTTGGTTGGCCGAGGCGGCTTCGTGGTCGATATGGATTGGACCGATCACCGCCTGAAGTCGGCTGTGATCATCGCGCGCAACGCAGGTGATTGCGTTGTTCGCACATCGGAAGCCGTGACCCTGCTGCCATTGAAACTCCATAGTGAGAAGGCTGCCGTTGGTTATACGCTGCGATTTCATACTGTCCGGGGCGGACGGTATGTCTTTCGAAACAGTCCGACCATTGTTAAATGAGTTGGATGCCTCCCCACAAACCCAGCGGCAGATTAATGCCGAGCGAGCTGCCGCATCGGCTCATGAGCGCCCGGTGGGTGACCCGCGGACTCCGATGGCGCGATTGCACTCACCTGGGCGTAGTTTCCACTCGGCTCCCAGGGATTCAGCAGCACGACTTGCGTGTGATCAACCAGTGCGGAGATTCCGTCCCTACTGACAATGCGCATTGCGGTCCACCACATGGGGCGGACGAGACCGTGCCAGGTGTCCTGTTTCTCGATGTATTTGGCAATTCCAACGCCGTTGGCGCTGAGAGTGGGCCCGATGAAATAGAAATGCTCGATGGAATCCGAGACAATGGTGGGTTCCCGGGTAATACCGAACAGAAGACAACCGCCGCCTGTTACGGCGAGTCTCGAATAACGCTGCCGACGGTGTTTCCAGGCACCATCAGAGTACGAGGCTAGCAGCCCATATTGAGTCGGATTCCAGATCGCGCCCCCCGTGACGCGGAGGTCGCTAATGGTCATCGACGTCGCTGGCTGCGCAGCGGCACCCTCGAAAAAACTCAGGGTCAACATTCGCGCGGGTAGATTTAGCTGGTTAACCTTTGTTAACGCGGCAGCAAGCGGCATACCCAGTGCGTTGGCCGTAATGGCTCAGATAATGGTTGAGCTCGTCGGTTCGCCGCCGCCGAGCTACCGCTTTTGGATTGGAATTCCGCCGACACTCCGATTTTTCCAACGCCTCACCCACTTCGTGGCCTCCAGCACGCTGAGCGGAAACAACCCAACCACCAGACTGAGCATGCAATCGCCCAAAGACAATTGACCGATCTGGAAGAGGTCCTCCATCGCGGGAATATGATGCAGTGCCAGTTGCAACAACACTGAAACCCCGACAACGCCCAGCAGCGCGAGGTTCGTAAACGCGCCCACCTCCCAGAACAGTCGGGTGGTGCTCCGGGAGGCGAAGGAGCGGAACAGCTCTCCAAAGACGATGACCGAGAAGGCGAGGTTGCGCGCCTCGACGAGGTCCCTGGATCTGAGCGCCCAGACAAAGATGCCTAATGTAGCTACCGTTTGAAGCACGGCCGTGAAGGCGATGGCGCTCCACTCAGGCCGGCCCAGAATGGGCTCATCCGAGCGCCGCGGCGGTCGCTTCATGACATCCTGCTCGGGAGGATCGACGACCAACGCAAGTGCCGGCGCGCCGTCGGTCACGAGGTTGATCCACAAGAGCTGCAACGGGAGAAGTGGCAACGGCAGCCCCATTACGGATGCCACGAGCATGACGGCAAGCTCGGCAGCGTTACCGGAAAGAAGGTATACGAGTGACTTACGAATGTTATCGAAGATGCCACGCCCCTCGCGTACCGCCGCGACAATGCTCGCGAAGTTGTCGTCCGTGAGCACCATATCGGCAGCTTCCCGAGTGACCTCTGTTCCTGTCTTGCCCATGCAAATGCCGATATGCGCTTCGCGGAGCGCGGGCGCATCGTTGACACCGTCTCCCGTCATTGCGACCACAGCGGAACGCGACTTGTAGAGCCGAACGATTTTGAGCTTATCCTCCGGCGACGCTCGTGCGTACACCAATTCCTCCGGCGCCTCAGATGTACGCACGATGCCGAGCTCACGGGCGATGACCAACGCAGTTGTAGGATGATCGCCCGTAATCATCACTGTCTTGATTCCTGCCTCACGGGCAGCTGCAACGGCCTCGATAGCCTCGGTACGGGGCGGATCGGCAATGCCAACCAGGCCGAGTAGTTGGAGATTCTCCTCACGCGGGCTGTTGCCAACCGCCACCGCGAGGACGCGAAGCCCCCGAGCTGCCAGCTGTGCATGAGCTTCGCTCGCTCCCTCAGTGCCCGTGCTGCAACGAGGAAGCACCGTCTCGAGTGCGCCTTTCACATACAACACCCCGTCCGCCCGGAAAATGGACATACGTTTGCGTTCTGAGTCAAACGGATTAACCGCATGCCGTGCGCGCGATCGCTCAATCGCGTCGCGGCGGATTCCGCGCTCGGCCGCAGCCATCAGAATCGCCACTTCGGTAGTATCACCGATGCCGCTTCGCTCATCAGCTGACAGCTCGGCATCACTGCAGGCAGCCGCCGCATCAATCAGCCGATTGTGGTCGGGGCCCCACATTTCCCTGACGGTCATAACTCCAGTCGTGAGCGTCCCCGTCTTGTCAGTACAGATGACGCTGGCACAGCCAAGTGTTTCGACAGCATGCAGTTTTCGCACGAGCACATGTCGCGACACCATGCGCTGTACTCCGATAGCCAGTGCGATGGTGACAATGGCAGGCAAGCCCTCAGGCACGGCAGCGACCGCCAACGAAACTGCGGACAGAAACACCGAGAAAATACCCGCCCCTCGTAGTAAGCCCAGTGCTGCAACGATCAGGACGATCCCAATACAGAGATAGAGCAACACTCGGCTGACACTGGCCAACCGCTGTTGTAGTGGTGTCTCGGTTTCCTCGGCCGTGGAAAGGAGGTGTGCGACTTTGCCCAGCTCCGTCCGCATTCCCGTCGCGGCCACGATCGCGCGTCCAGTTCCGTTTGCGATCGACGTGCCCATAAAGACCGTGTTATGTCTTTCGGCCAGTGGCGCATCTGATGCAACCGGTACCGTCGATTTCTCTACCGGTGCACTTTCACCTGTGAGAGAGGCCTCGTTGGCCGTGAGGACGTGCGCCTCTACGATTTGCCCGTCGGCTGCAACAATGTCACCTGGCTCCAGCAGCAGGAGATCGCCAACGACAACCTCAGCGGATGGAACCATGATGGGGTGACCGTCCCGCATGACGCGAGCACGCGGAGCGGTCATGGCGCGAAGGGCGAGGACGGATCGCTCGGCTTTGTATTCCTGGGCGAAGCCAACCAGTGCATTGATCACGACAATGGTGCCTATCGCAATCGCATCCGCAAGCTCCCCGAGCAGGCCAGAGATGATGCAGGCGCCCAACAAAAGCCAGATCACAGGACTGTTGAACTGGCGGGCAAAGATGATCCATCGCGGTGTCGGCTTCTCGCGCTCAATCTCATTCGGACCCTGCTCGGCGAGCCGCTCGAGGGCTTCCTCGCGCGCAAGACCTTGGGAGGCGTCGAAAGTCTGATCCGCCCGTTCGAATGTCGGAATTGCACTCATGAGGCCACCTCTGCCGGAACCGGTTCACCCAAGTGCGTGAGTTGAAAGCTGCGCCATACGACATACACAGCCGGAATGACCAGCAGTGTGAGAATGGTGAGTGATACGAGTCCGCCCCACATGGGCGCCGCGATGCGCTTGGCGACATCGGAGCCCACGCCCGTGTCCAGCAAGATTGGCAGCAAGCCGAACACATTCGTCATGACCGTCATCAACATCGGACGAACGCGCTTCGCGCCGGCATCCAGTGATTGCGCAACGAGCTCGGGAATACTCTTAATAGTGCCGTTCGCGCGACCTTCGTTCCACGCACTATCGAGGTAACCGACCATCACGCTGGCCGTTTCCGCTGCGACACCGAGTAGCGCGATCATGCCCACCCACACCGCTATCGACATGTTGAAGTGCGCCAGCCATAACATCCAAACGGCGCCTACCGCAGCGAACGGTACGCCTGTCATGACTATGAGAGTCTGTGCGACGCCTTTGAAATTCATATACAGGATGAGGAACACGATACCGATAGTCAGTGGGAGGATCCACGTCATGCGTGCCTGGACCCGCTCGAGCAGCTCGTATTGTCCAGTCCACTTGATGAAGTAACCCGGGGGCAGCTTGACCTCGCGCTCCACGAGCGTCTTGGCTGCACTGACATAGCCGCCAACATCGCTCGTATCTATGTCGACATAAGTCCAACCTGTGATTGATCCCATCTCGCTCTTGATCATCGGCGGACCCATCACGGTCTCGATCCGTGCGAGCTGACCCAAAGGAACGAAAGCGGCCGTTGCTGAGGAAGAGCCCCTCGCTGCCTGAGCTGCGACACCGTTGGTGTCGCTCATGCCCTCTGAGCTTGCGCCACTGGAACCTGCACCTGACATGGCCGGCGCACCTGCGTTCAGGCCGCCGCCCATCGGTGCACCTGCGGCTGCACCGGCGACAGCTCCCATCCCGCCCGATCCCTGCGTGGGCGCGGACATGCCGGGTGGTGCAGCTCTGTTGGTGGATACCGGCCGGGGTATAAACGGCGAGATGGGCACGAGTACGTTCCGGAGTGCCTCGAGGTTGTCGCGCAGCTCACGCGGGTATCGCACATTCACGCGATATCGCTCGCGTCCTTCGAAAGTTTGCGAGACATCCATGCCGCCGATGGAGCTTTCCACGACATCGAGGACTTCGCGCACTGTAAGACCGTAGCGGGCAATCGCGTCGCGGTCAGGTGTCACGTCGAGGAAGAATCCGCCGAGCTCGCGTTCCGCATACACACTGCGGGTATGAGGCAAAGGACGCAGAAGACGCTCGAGATCTCCGTTGATTCGGCTAATGGTCTCGAGATCCGGGCCGAACACTTTGATGCCAATCGGCGTGCGAATGCCGGTCGAGAGCATGTCGATACGTGCCTTGATCGGCATCGTCCACGCACCCTGCACGCCGGGCAACTGTGTCTTCTGGTCCAATTCCGCAACGAGGTGCTCGAGAGTCAGGCCCTTGCGCCACTGATCCTTCGGTTTCAGGTGAACGAGCGTCTCAAACATGGATAGCGGTGCCGGGTCCAGCGAGGTGTCCGCGCGGCCTGATTTTCCAAAGACCCGTTCCACCTCGGGTACCTGTTTGATTTGACGGTCCTGCCACTGCAGCAGGCGCTTGGCTTCGGTTACAGAAATGCCAGGCACCGTGATCGGCATGTACAGAAGATCTTCTTCGTACAGAGGTGGCATGAACTCCGACCCAAGTTGGAAGAACGGGTACGCTGTCGCAGCTGTGATCAGGAGAATGACTGCGATGACTGCGTAGCGCGCCTGCAAGCAGGCGCGCAGGAGAGGGCGATAGACCGCAATGCAGAAGCGGTTGATTGGATTCTTCTCCTCGGGAGTGATCCTGCCCTTCAGAAAGGTAACCATCAACGCCGGCACGAGTGTGATCGCGAAGATCGACGCAAACGCCATTGAGAACGTTTTCGACAGGGCGAGGGGACGGAAGAGGCGTCCTTCCTCCCCTTGCAGTGCAAACACCGGGAGGAATGCGATGGTGAGCACGAGCAGGGCGCCGAACATGGACGGGCCGAGCTCGCGCGCCGAGGCGATCACGATCTCCTTGCGGTCGAGTTTCAGGCCTTTGCGGTCGGCTTCCGCGATCTGCTTGTGCGCGTTCTCCACGAGAACACAGGCGGAATCCACCATGTCGCCCAGCGCAAGTATGACCCCGGCAAGCGACATGATGTTGATCGAGATATTCAGATAGTAGAAGGTGATGAACGTGGCGGCGGTGGCGACCGGAAGTGCAATGGCGGCCACGAGTGCCGAGCGGAAATGAAACAGGAAGACAAAGATGACGAGAATGACTACGGCCAGTATCTGAAGCAGATTCACCGTGAGCGTGGAAACGGAATCCTTGATGAGCTGACTGCGGTCGTACACCGGAACGACCTTCACGCCTTCAGGCAGAGAGTCTTTCAGCTCATTGATCTTCGCTTTCACCCGAGCGATGACATTCAATGCATTCTCGCCCGAGCGCATGACGACGATGCCGCCCACAACTTCACCACGCCCATCGAGATCCACCAATCCGCGCCGGATGTTTCCCCCGATAGTGACGTCAGCCACGTCACGAATTCGGATGGGCGTGCCGCGAGAATCTGTCGCGACCACAGCGAGGGCAAGGTCTTCCGTGTTGGTCACGTATCCACGGCCGCGCAATGCGTACTCATGCTGGGACATCTCGATGACACGCCCGCCGACCTCTGCGTTGGCGCCTCGCACCGCCGCGGCAATCTGACTCACCGAGACATTCCGTGCCTTCATCCGTGCGGGATCGACCTGGATCTGATATTCCTTCTCGAAGCCGCCAACGCTTGCGACCTCCGACACGCCCTCCAGGCCTTGCAGCCAATAACGTAGATGCCAGTCCTGAAACGATCGCAAACTTTGCAGAGTCTGTCGTCCGCTCTCATCTACGAGCGCATATTGAAAGACCCAACCGACGCTGGTGGCGTCCGGTCCAATCTGCGGCGTCACGCCCTCGGGCAACTTGTCTTTGACCTTCGCGAGATACTCCACCACCCGGGAACGGGCCCAGTAGAGATCTGTCCCGTCCTTGAAGACAACATAGACGAAGGACATGCCAAACATGGTGAAGCCGCGTACGGTCTTGATTTCAGGCGCACCCAGAAACGTGGTGACGATGGGATAGGTCACCTGGTTTTCAATCAGCGTGGGGCTGCGGCCCATCCACTCGGTGGCGACGATCACCTGCGTGTCAGAGAGGTCGGGGAGGGCGTCCAGCTGCGAACGCTGTGCACACCAAAGACCCCAGGCAGTCAGCCCGGCAGCCAACAGGTAGACGAACAAACGCTTCCGCGCGGAAAAGTCGATGATTCGGGCGACTAATCCAGTCGAGGGCGAATTAGTGGAGCTATCAGTGGACATGCCCGCCCTTCGGTGCGCTGGTCGCTTTGAGTCGACTTTCGGAATCGAGGAGGAACTGGGCCCCTGTGGCCACATGCTCTCCTGGCTCGAGGCCAGCTTCCACGCGATAGCTATCCCCGACCAGCGGTCCCAGCGTCAGCTCGCGTGGTTCGAAATGCTCAACGGGATCTCCACGTGCCACGAAGACGATCGACCGCGTTCCGGTACGAATGACTGCGGTCTCCGGCACTGCAAGCCCTTTGCCCATACGCAGCTCCATCTCTACGGACGCGAATGCGCCAGGCAGCAATTGACCGTTGTTATTGCGGAGCTCGAAACGGACCTTGCGAGTGCGAGTGGCTTCATCGAGGGTAGGCGAGAGGAACACGACCTTGCCGTCGAGAGCAGTGGACTCGCCTTGGATCGTCAGCCGCGCGTGATCATTGACCCGAACATAGGGCACATCGGCTTCATACACATCGGCGAGCACCCACACCTGGGAAAGATCAGACAGGGTGTACAGCTCGAGAGAGGGATCGACGTACATCCCCTGGATGGCTTCTTTCGATAAGACAGTGCCGGCTCTGGGAGCGAGTAGCGGGAATGTTTTCTTCGGTTCACGCGTTCGCTCCAGGCGTTCAATCTCACTTTTCGGTACGTCCCACAACATCAAACGGCGCCGGGCAGCATCGAGCAACGCGTCATTGCCGGATTGAGCCGCAGGTCGGTCGAGGATGGATAGAAACTCAACTTCGGCGGAGTAGACATCCTGACTATAGATTGAGCACAGGGGCTGCTCCGCCTTCACCCTGCCACCAATGAAGTTGACGTAGATTCCGTCAATCCAGCCTCGGACTCTGGAGTGCACATGCGCACTGCGGGTCTCATCGAGCGTAACGACTCCGACTGTGCGCACGATCCGAGTGAAATCACGCTCCTCAACGGGTGCTGTAGTGAGCTCGAGTGCTGCTGAGCGCACCGGGTCAATGGCAACGCTCGCGTAGCCCGCCGGAAGCCCTGCTGCACTATGCGAATCCGAGTGGGATGAGTGGGCGCTCATCGGCGCGGGTGCCTGTGCCGATTCGTGCACGTGAAGCTGAGGCGTGTCTCGCAGGAAAGGCCACCCCGCCCGCCAATACTGAGCGCTCAAAACGGCTACAGCGAGCGCCAACACGACACCGGCTCCGAGTTCGATTGAGGTTCTTCTGGCGAGCACTGTCATTGCGGGACTCCTGTTTCTCCCATCGCGCGCCGCAGCCGCGCCCAGGCGAGGCCGAGATCAAATTGAGCGGCAGTGAGCTCACTTTGAGAGCTCCTGAGTACCTGCGCCGCTTCAATCACACTGATGATCGGAAGTTGGCCGGATGCATAACCTGCCAATGTGGGATCAACCGCTTGTCTGGCGCGCGGAATAATTTCGTCGCGGAGAGAAAGGAATTGCTCACGTGAGGCGACAACTCGTTCGCGAGCGGCCAACGCCTCGCCTTCAACCATCCGTCTCATCGATTGCAGATCGGAGTCCGCCATCCGGGCCATCCATTGCGCCTCGGCCACGCCGGCACGCAGCTTCCCGCGCCAAATGGGCACACTGATTCCGACCATGACCATCCAACCTGACCCGTCGGTCATGGTGTAGGCGGGACCCGTACGAATGACCGCCATGGGCGCATACATCGACTGCATGACGGACACTTCTGCCTGAGCCCGGCTGATTTCCGCGTTGCCCGCGCGCAGCTCCGGGCGTCCGGCAAGGGCAGCCGCTCGAACGACATTCGCCTCGGGAGGGACCATGGAGGATATTGACTTGTCGAGCGCCGGCACTGGCGCATCGGCGGGGCGCCCCAGACTGCTGTTCAACATCACCTCCGCCGCACGCACTTCGCTACCCATGGATCGAAGTGCTCCATCCAACCGGGAGACCTCAATTTCCGCGCGGAGCGCCTCTGATTGCCCGCCAGTACCCGCGCCATATCGGGCGGTTGCCGCGCGTACAAATTGTTGGGCCAGTGTCCGTTGCTCCTCGAGGACAGAGACCATCCCGCGTCGCTCCTGCAGCATGAGGAACGCCTCGGTCGCATCGAGCTCAACGTCCAGGGAGACCTTGTCGATGTCCGCCTTTGCTCCTTGGGATTCAGCCTCCGCGGCGCGCCGGCGATTACCGCGAATTCCGGACAGTGGGAACCGTTGCTCAACCGTGAAACTGACATCAGCGCCATCGAGCATGAAAGGCAGGTGATCAACCGCCGGTGAGATCATCGGATCGTCGAGGGCGGAGACAATCGCAGGTCGCTCGGCGAAGGCTCGTGCCCGCGCCTGTGCCGCTGCGATCTCAGGCCGATGGGCACGCGCCAGCTGGACCGCCTGTTCGAGACGTAGCGGGGACGGGAGAGACTCAGTGTCCTGCGCGCAGGCAGGTGACAAGTGGAACTGAAACAGCACGACTGTGCCAAGCACGAGAAAGACTACTCGTGCCACACGTGTCATCCATGTACTGGGGGGCTCCTGCCGGTGCATCTTTCAACTCAGGATCTGGAGGCTATAGGGGGCTGTGACGTCAGAAAGAATCGCACGAGAATACGAAGCGTTCTTATTAGCACTTGTACCCGTGCCGATTCGGGAAATACGTACGTGACAAGGGCGCTTGCGTCTCCGACCGATCCCGTTGATGTTTTCGGCACGAAAAAAAGAAAGGGAGCCGCGCGCACCGCGGCTCCCTTGTTCGTTGGAGGAGCGGTCTACTTGCTCTTCGCCATCTTTTCATGCTCTGCGGCCAACTCCCGACTCTCCTTGGCCGCCGCCTGCAGGTCCGCTGCGATGGCGTCGCAGTGCTTCGCCTGCGCGGCGTGCCATGATTTCGCCCCGGCCTGAGAAGTGTAGGTCTCGGCGAGACCCTTGTGCATTCCGGCCATCTTCTCGAGACGAGCCGCCTCCGCCTCATAAGCTTTCGCAATCGCTTCGTGATCAGCCGGCGTCTTGGCTGCTTGGATCTTGACTGTATCGAGCGGGTCCGTGTCGGCCGCCCAGGCACTGCCCGAAAGTGCTACGGCGACGAGGCCCGCGCTCAACATGCTGACGATCGATTTCATGGTCAACTCCTGCTGTTGTGGCGCTGTGTGACGCCGTGTTGTTTGCTTGCAAAGCAGTGTAGTGGCGCGCGGCCCACAGCCAATTGTGAGCTTTACCTACTGCCATATGGATATTTCCCGGTGTCGTGCTGCGACGCGATCCCCAACGGCCGGCTCAACATCCTGACGGCGTCGCCTGTATGCGACAGTGAAGTAGCGCTTTTTGCGAAATGTGGACTGCGTTCAGGCCGCGTCCAGTCTCGGCCAGATAAGGTGCGACGAGACTTTAGTCACGGGGGAGGAAGCTGAATGGCTCCACAGATACGCCTGCACCGTTTTCACGTGCTCATTGCCGCAGCCGCGCTGCTCAATCTGACCGCCTGTGGTGGCGGCGATAGCGCTGGAACGGCTCAAATGAAGTTATCCGTAGGCGATGCGCCCGTGGATGGAGCTCAGGCGGTCGTTGTCAAATTCACCGGTGTCGAGCTGACCGGCAACAGTGGCAGCCCGGTTACCATAACCTTTCCGCAGCCCAAGGCGATTGATCTGCTCAATGAGAGCGGCAAGGCCACCGCGGTGTTGTTCAACCAACCGATTGCCGCTGGTCAGTACGGTCAGATTCGCCTGATGGTCGTGGCCGATGGCGATCCCGCGAACTCTTACATAACACTGTCGGACGGCACCAGGCACGGCCTGCAGGTACCGAGCGGCTCCGAAACCGGGTTGAAGCTCGTCTCAGGCTTCACGGTCCCGAACAGCGGTGTGGTGGACTACGCCATCGACTTCGACTTGCGTAAGGCCATCACGTGCCCGACGGGGCAGTCCCCGGTCTGCACGCTCAAACCAGCCGAACGACTGGTCGACAACACCACGGTCGGGAATATCCAGGGTGTCGTCAGCAACACGTTGGTGCCGGACGGATGCACCCCTGGTGTGTATCTCTACAGTGGCACAGTGACAGCGCCGGAAGACATGAACAGCGCGGCAGCATCCACCGACGTCAGCCAGCCGATCGGCTCGAAAATGGTGGTCGCAAACTCCCAGCCGCCGTATTACTACCAGTTTACTTTCCTACCGCCCGGGACCTATACCGTCGCATTTACGTGCCAGGTTGCTCAGGACAATGCCGATCAGGCCGACAGTGCCGTAACGTTCGGAGTGGTCAAAACGGCAGTTTCCGTGACTGCCAACATGACCACGACCGCTGACATTCAGTAAGGAGCATCACATGAAGAAAATCGTGTGCGCGGCGTTTCTCATTGCCACCGCAATCCCTGCATTTGCCGCTGACGTGGGTGTGTCCATCAGCGTCGGCCAACCCGGATTCTACGGACAAATCAACATAGGTAACGTGCCGCCGCCACCGGTGGTCTATGCGCAGCCTGTGGTGGTTACCCGTTCGCCGCAGTATGTTTCAGCGCAGCCGATCTACCTGCATGTCCCTCCAGGACATGAAAAGCACTGGAACAAACATTGCGCCGAGTACAATGCCTGCGGTCGGCCAGTGTATTTCGTACGTGACGATTGGTACAACAATGAATACGTGCCCCGCTATCGCCACGACAGTGACGATCACGACGGCGAGCATGGGCACGGGCACGGACACGAGAAGGGCCACGGCCACGGCCACGGCGACAGGTGAGCCCATCGTCGCTCGAGTCCGTGGACATCAGACGTAGTCAAACAGCGCCATGAATCCAAAATCCATGTGGAGCTGCTGGTGGCAGTGGAAGAGGGTTCGCCCCGGATTGTCCGCCACAAAATCAAACTCCAGCTCCTGAAATCCGCCGAGCATCACGACATCCTTCAGGACACCGGAAGTGGGTTTGCCGCTGATGCGTGTCAGCTCGAAGCTATGGCGGTGCAGGTGTAGCGGATGAATGTCATCGCTCGCATTGTTGAATTTGAGTCGATAACGGCGCCCGCGGTGCAGTTTGTACAGGGGTTTCATGGACTGCATCGAGAACGCTTCGCCGTTCAGCATCCACTGATTGAAGCCATTCGAGGCGGCATTGTGCTTGACGACCGTGATCTCAATGGTTTCGTCGGGAGCGGCCGCCGCCGCGCCGCTCCTGCCGAACCGGGTGTAGTCCCATCGGAATGATTTCGGTTTTTGCCACTGTGGCTTGCCCTGCTGGCCGGCATACTCCACCACGATCCCCATTCCATTCTTGCGATCGTCGTCCTCGAGATCGCCCATGACCCATATTCCGGGATGATTCATTTCCACAATCGCGGAGACCCGCTCGGCGGTTCCCAGCCACAGCAGCGGGACCTCGGCGGGTGTTGGAACAGGGTTACCATCCAGTGCGATCACCTTGAACGTATGCCCCGGTAGAGCGAGGCTGCGTATCTCCGTTGCGCTGGCATTCAACACATGGAAGAGGACCCGCTCACCCTGCTTGACCCGGATCGGATCGCCATGCCCCAACATGCGCCCGTTGATCGCAAACAGGTCGTAGCCCACTTCAAAGCCTTTGGTCTTCGACTTCGCCTGCGAGTCGGCCAGCTTTCCCATTTGTTTGAGGGCCGGTATCTCAACCTCGGGTAACGCGTCCATTGCCATGTCACCACCACGGCTGAAATGCGGCGCAAACTCCTTCATGACGACAAAGACCTCGCGGTCGTAGGCCCCCGGGTTGTTTGCAGGCTCGATGTACAGTGGACCTGCTTGTCCGGTGTACGTTCCACGATTGAGATCGCCCCCGGCGACGACATGTGTGTGATAGAAGCGAAATCCCGACGGCCGGGGTACCAGTTCGATCCGGCGCATGCCGTGAGCAGGGACAAACGGTGTTCCTTCCTCGGCGGCACCATCAATGTCACTTGGAATCATCTGACCGTGCCAATGCACCAGTTCGGGGGTGTCGGTGTCATTGTGGATGTCCACAATGACACGACGACCTTCGGTGAGCCGCACCAAGGGGCCGGGAAACTGATCGTTGTAGACCGTGGTCGAGACGATATGATCCGGCGCCAACTCGATGTTAGTTCGACGGATACGCACCGTGTGGTCCGCCTCGACAGCGGATTGCGCCAGCAACTGAATGGGAGAAGTGCCCGCTGTTACGAGCGCGGACGCGGCTGAGACCTTCAGGAATTCGCGACGGTTCGAGAACCGCTCAGGTGTCATCCGTTCACTCCGTTTTGGCCGTCGTGAGCTTGGGCCAATCGTCAATCTTCACGCGGCCGACGAGCGAAGCACCGCCTCGTCCATCCGGCCGCAATATCAGGGCTTCGCCTTCAGCAAGATCCGTGGCTTGGTCCGCGAAAGCCTCCGTGATGTTCGGATAGTGGGTAATGATGACGGTATTCGTGCCGGGTTTCGGGCCTCGGGAAACCCGAGACCGTATCCAGGCGCCTCGCCTACCTCCCTCATCCGGCCCCATGCTTTTCCCGGCCTCGCCGAGCTCGTCAAAGGTTTGGGGACTGGGAAGTTGCGCCAGACGTGCAGTTTCCAGCGCCCGGTAGGCTGGGCTCGATAGCACTTCCCCCACAGGTATACGTAGACGCCGGATGACTTCTCCCATGGCCTGTGCCGAGGCTCGGCCGCCGGCATCCAGCTGCCGCTCGTGCTTTATGTTTTCAACATCAGACTGCGCGGGATCGGGTGGGCTGCCAGGTGAGCTGGCATGCCGCATGAGAATGACGTAGCCGCCCCGCTGAAGCGCGGCGACCAGCTGCTTTCCGCTGAAAAGGGGAGTTCCAGCAGCAAATGCCAACCCTGTCAGTAGTGAGAGCACGAGCACTCGTAGAGGCAGCATGTTTGAAATCATCGCAATTGAGACCCGACGATGGCGGACCGAGGTCATTCTTTCGCGTCTGCAATCGCGAAAGCCAGTGCTTCCTCAGCGAGTGGCAGCCATCGGTCTTCCAGTTCGCGACTCACGACGACCCATTCGTGCATGGGCTGGCCATGACTCAATGAGAAACGCTCTCCCTGTCCGGCCAATACCATTGAAGCCACACGCGGCTTGGGCAATCTCACAACCAACTGTCCGGTGGATGAGAGAACAGCGAAGATCTTGTTGTGAACACACAGAGCCATCGATCCCAGCCCACGCTTTTTGGGAACAGTCAGCTCGACACCGGGTTGACGTTGAAGGTGCGCGGCTACAGTTGCATACCGCTGTTCTGGCCCGAGCCGGGTGTTGTCGTCTTCAGAATGTATCGAATTCTGCATTGCCGGCCCGCCTTCCAGGTAACTTGGCCATTCGTCCTGATGCCATGAGCAACACTATCGCAACCTGAGTGGCCGTAGGGCTGAAACGGGAGCCTGGCCGTCACCTCATCCGATCAATCTGCCTTCAGTCAATGTGCATGCGTCAGCAAGGTCGCAGCCCACCAGGTCGCCGCGGCTATCGACGCGGCGGCCGGCAACGTGATTACCCAGGCCACTACAATGTTGCCAGCGACTCCCCAACGAACGGCGGAGACTCGTTGAGTCGCCCCGACCCCCACGATTGCACCCGTGATCGTGTGTGTGGTGGACACTGGCACACCGAGCCCTGTAGCGAGAAACAGTGTCAACGCTCCGCCCGTTTCCGCAGCGAATCCGCCGACAGGTTTGAGTTTGGTGATCCGCTGGCCCATCGTCTTCACTATGCGCCATCCGCCGAGCAGCGTGCCGAGGGCCATTGCCGAATAACAACTCGCGACAACCCAGAAGGGCAGGTGGTCTTTTGAGGTTGCGCCCGCCGCAATCAACATGAGCCAGATGAGCCCCATGCTCTTCTGCGCGTCGTTACTGCCGTGACCAATACTATAAAGGGCCGAAGATAACAGCTGCAGTCGTCGGAACCACAGATCGACTATATAGGGCGACCGATGGAACAGGATCCACGAGAGCGCCACCATGATTAGTCCACCCAATAGAAGTCCCAGTAGAGGTGAGATCACGATGAAAACCATCGTCTTGAGGACACCTGCCGGGACCAGTGCTGCGCTACCTGCCTTGGCCACTCCGGCGCCAATCATCCCCCCGATGAGGGCGTGCGATGAACTGGTCGGAATGCCGTAGTACCAGGTGATGAGATTCCAGGCAATGGCACCTGCCAGTGAGCTGGCGATGACATGCGCATCCACGAGCTCCGGTGCCAGAATGCCTTTGCCGACCGTGGCGGCGACATTGAGCTTGAAGAGGGCGAACGCTACGAAGTTGAAGCAGGCTGCCCAGGCGACCGCCTGATAGGGGCGTAGCACCCCGGTGGAGACAACGGTCGCGATCGAATTGGCCGCATCGTGGAATCCATTGAGGAAATCGAATACCAGCGCCAATGCGACCAGGATGACCAGGGTGGTGACAGTTAGAGTCATCTGTAGACTGAAGCGCGTTGTATTGTCCGGACGGTCTGAGCTCAGGCGTTCTCGAGGACCACGCCCTCGATGATATTGGCGACATCCTCGCAGCGATCGGTTGCAGACTCCAGCAACTGATAGACGGTCTCGAGCTTCATGAGCTGCCGCACATCCTCCTCCTCGCGAAACAGCTTGGACAGACCCGCCCGCATGACTTTATCTGCCTGGGACTCCAGGCCATCAATATCGTTACACAGTTGAAGAGCCTCGGAAGACTGTGCCATGTTGGATAAGAGGCGAACCGCCTTCTGCATCCTCAGGCAACACTCATGCACGAGATCGGCGAGCTCGCATGCCTCCGGGGTCAGGTGACGCACGTCGTAGAGCTGAAAGGATTCGGCGGTGTCCTGGATCAGATCCAGCACGTCATCCATCGCCGAGATGAGTCGATGGATGTCGTCGCGGTCCAGCGGTGTTACGAAGGTGCGGTGAAGAAGCGAGACTGTCTCGCGAAGGATCCTGTCGGCACTGTGCTCGAGCTCCAGGATGCGCGCGATGCGCTCTTCTCGCTTCTGTTCCTCGCGTGTGAAGGTTCTCACCAGCTCGGCAAGCACCGCACTTGCAGCAACGACCAGCTGTGCATGCTGATCGAAAAGGTCGAAGAATTTGCCTTCACGCGGCATCAACCTGGAAAGGAATTGCACGTTCGGATCTCCTTGGACAGGACCATGCGGGCAAGAGGGCTGCTCTTTGCCGCCCCATTCTCGCATGTCAGTGCCTCAAAGCGCTTCCCGAGCTGCAGCGCCGATTGCCTGGCTACAAACGTCGGCTACCTGCGCGAATCGGTGTCTGGCGAAGCCTGAGTGCGTTCGTTATCACCGAGACGGATGAAAAGCTCATGGCGAGCGCGGCTAGCAGCGGATTGAGAAGTAATCCGGCAATGGGGTAGAGGATGCCCGCTGCGACCGGAATGCCCAGGGCGTTGTAGCCGAATGCGAAGAACAGATTCTGATAGATGTTGCGAACGGTCGCGCGGCTGAGTTGACGCGCGCGCACGATCCCGCGCAGGTCGCCTTTGACCAACGTGACTTGTGCGCTCTCCATGGCGATGTCTGTGCCCGTTCCCATCGCGATCCCCACGTCTGCCTGCGCAAGCGCAGGGGCATCGTTGATGCCATCCCCTGCCATGGCTACCCGACGGCCTTCCTTCTGCAGGCGTGCAATGATTCTGCCCTTGTCCGCGGGCTGTACTCCAGCAATGACCTCGTCAATTGCGAGCTCGCGAGCAACCGCGCGAGCCGTGATCTGGTTGTCCCCCGTCAACATGACGAGCCTCAAGCCATCCGCTTTGAGCGCATCCAAGGCTCCTCGCGTCGTATCCTTCAGCGCATCCCCTACAGCAAGAATGCCGGCGAGTTTTGAGTCGACCGCCAGGAACATGACTGTGAATCCTTGCGCGCGCAGGTCCTCGGCCTCCGAGCCGTTTTGGGCTGGGTCGACACCGGAGACGCGCATGAGTGCTTCATTACCCAACGCAAGCTTGTGTTCCACGGTCGCTCCCGTGACTCCCTGACCGGTGATGGAAGCGAAGTTAGTCACTTCGGCAGCCGCAATTGACCGCGCGCCAGCGCCCTCGACGATGGCTCGAGCGATCGGATGCTCGCTGGACCGTTCTAACCCGGCCGCGTAGGCCAACACGTCGGATTCGGAAAATCCCGGGCGTGCAACTATGCGTCGCAGCGATGGGTGTCCTACGGTCAAGGTTCCCGTCTTGTCGAGTACCAGCGTGTCCACGTCTCGCAGGGTTTCGATTGCCTGCGCGTTTCGGAACAGCACTCCCAGCTGAGCACCGCGGCCACTGGCAACCATGATGGATATGGGAGTGGCGAGTCCCAGCGCGCAGGGACAGGCAATAATCAGCACGGCCACGGCGTTGACCAGTGCATACGCCAAACGAGGCTCGGGGCCGAGCAGCCACCATGTGATGAATGTGATAATTGAAATCGCAATCACCGAGGGTACGAACCACGCGGACACTCTATCCGCGAGGCGTTGCAGGGGTGCCTGGGAGCGTTGCGCTTCGGCGACCAGCGCAACGATTTGCGACAGCATGCTTTCGGCACCCACTCGTTCGGCCCTGATCAACAGGGTTCCGGTCTGATTGACCGTGGCTCCGACGACGCGGTCACCCGCCTTTTTATCCGCGGGGATGGGCTCGCCGGTGAGCATCGACTCATCGATGCTGGATTCGCCGCTCAATACCGTGCCATCCATCGGGATCTTCTTTTTCGGTCGTACACGAACGTGGTCGCCCACAACCAGGCTCTCGATCGGAACGTCTTTCTCATCCGCGTCGCCGGTCACTCGCCGGGCTGTCTTGGGGGCCAACCCGAGGAGCTGTCGAATCGCAGCACTCGTGCGCCCACGGGCGGCCAGCTCCAGCCATTCACCCAGCAACACCAGCGCGACGATCACCGCGGCAACTTCGAAATACACCCCCACCATGCCGTGTTCATCGCGCATTTCCGGTGGAAATACGCCGGGTGCAAACGTAGCCACGAGACTGTAGAGGAACGAGACCAACACGCCGAGCCCGATCAGCGTGTACATGTTGGGTGTGCGGTTCACGATGCCGACCCATCCGCGGCGGTAATAATCGGCAGCCGCCCAGAGCACCACTGGCGCGCTCAAGAGCAACTCGAGTCCCCTGGAAACCAGGGCACCGGCCGCGGAGTAATGTATACCTGACAAATGCGGCACCATGGCCAGCAGGGTCACAGGTACTGCAAATCCGACGCTAACCCAGAACTTTCGCCGAACCCGCCGACTCTCGGAGTCATCCTCGACGGTCGTGGGCGTGACGGGCTCGAGCGCCATGCCGCAGATGGGGCAATTTCCGGGACCGGCCTGCCGGATCTGCGGGTGCATCGGGCAGGTATAGATTGTGCCTTCAGGCACTGGCGCCCGCTGCCCCTTGGCAGGAATGGGATGCGCATGACCTGCGTGATCGTGTGACTGCACCGCGAGGAGTCGGCTACTTGAGGCCGTGTTGTTGCTGGTACGGCAGTGTAGTTGCGTGGCAGCCGCGGCCAATTGTGATCTTTACGTACGCGCGTAGCTGCAACAACGCCAATACACCGCGCATCATCGTGATGACCTCCGTTCTTCCGAGTGCCGAAAACTGATTGTCGCTCGAGCCGCAGGCGCTCGTGGGTACGATTATTGATACGCGAACGCGGATGTCCGCACGACATAGCTCGGCTTGATCAAGGAGAACGAGATGCACGTCAGCCCCGCCGACGGCAAAGCACCCCATCGCGTGCAGTTCAGGATCAACGGTCGACAGATAAGCGCGGAGCTGGAAGCGCGTGTGACGCTCCTCGACTTTCTGCGCGATCGCCTGCACCTCACGGGTACCAAGAAAGGCTGCAACGAAGGTGCCTGCGGAACCTGCACGGTGCTCGTGGATGGAAAGCGGATGAACAGCTGCCTGACGCTGGCCGTTCAGTGCGCAGGGCGTGACATCACCACCATCGAAGGCGTTGCCCTGTCCGGTGATTTGCACCCGGTGCAGGAAGCCTTCATCTCACATGATGCTTTTCAGTGCGGTTACTGCACGCCGGGTCAGGTGGTGTCCGCAATCGCGTGCATCGCCGAAGGACATGCAACCGATGCAAACTCAGTTCGTGAGTGGATGAGCGGAAATATTTGCCGATGCTCTGCCTATCCGCAGATCACGGCTGCCGTGCTCGACGCCGCGCAAAAAATGGGGGGCTGAGCATGCGGAACTTCGACTATGCCGTCGCCTCGCGCGTGGAAGACGCGGTGGTGGCCGATGGTGCGAATACGATGCCCATCGCCGGCGGCACCGAGCTCCTCAATTGGTTTCGACTGGGAATTGCAGCAGCGGATCGGGTGATCGACATCGGTCGTATCGACGGATTGAGCTCCATCGAAACCGAAGCGGACCGGTTGACCGTCGGCGCGCTTGCGACGTTGAACGAGATCGGCGAGCACAGGTCGGTGCGCGAGCATGCGCTGGCGCTGAGCCAAGCCTGTCTTGCCGCAGCCTCACCTCAGGTTCGCAACCGAGCGACGCTCGGCGGGAACGTCCTGCAAAAGACGCGTTGTGCGTATTTTCGCGCCGAAGCGCCGTTACCGTGGGGCTGCAACAAACGCGTGCCTGGAAGCGGCTGTGCCGCGCGCGATGGCCTCAACGAGCGTCACGCAATTTTTGGCTGGACCGATGCATGCGTGGCGACCCAGCCGTCCGATCCGGTGGTAGCGCTCGCGGCGCTCGATGCAACAGTTGAGATCCACGGCCGTGACGGTCGACGGACATTGCCGGTGGCTGATCTTCACCTTACGCAGGAGGAAGCAGCCTCTGAAGGATTGGACGCTGCATGCAGTGAAACTCGCCTGCGGCCGGGCGACATTATTGTTGCCTACCATGTGCCCATCCGCCGCGGTCTTCGCTCCGCCTACATCAAGGTGCGTGAACGCGCGAGCTACGAGTATGCGTTGGTCTCCGCAGCCGTAGCCGTGACGCTGGATGGCGGTCGGATCAGTCAGATCGTGATCATGCTCGGCTCGGTGGCGCAGAAACCGTGGCGACTCACAGCCGCCGAACAGAAGCTCGTGGGTCAAGCGCCCACTCGCGACGTTGTTCTGGCGTGCCTGGGCGAAAGCCTGAAGGAAGCCCGGCCACTTGCCCATAACGGCTACAAGATCGCGATGGCGGCTGGCGCGGCAGCGCGCGCAATCGCGACTGCGGTGGGGGATGTCAGATGAGCATTGGACAGCCGACAGTTCGTATCGAGGGGCGGAGCAAGGTCACGGGTTCGGCGTTGTATGCCGCCGATCGATACCCGGACGGAGTGTTGCATGCCGCGATAGTTGGTTCTCCCGTAGCGGCCGGTCGAATCTCAGCGATCGATACGACGCGAGGACGCGCGATACCCGGCGTGCTGCGCATCCTGACGCACGCCGACATGCCGCGACTGGGTGCGATCAAGATGCCGGCGGCAATAACCCACATGCCGCTGCAGACTGATGAGATTCAATGGGAAGGTCAGGCGATCGCGCTGGTCGTTGCCGAGACGATCGAAGCAGCGGAAGAGGCAGTGCCGCTCGTGAAGGCGACGATTGCATCCGCGCCCGCGCTCGTTCCAGGCAAGGGTCGGCTCGAAGCGGCCCCGGAGGGCGGGCCGTTCATGGCAAAGGGAACGACCGGCGATCCGGCGCGAAGCTTCGCCGCGGCCGCGCGGCGCATCGAGCAAACCTATCTGCAGCCGACACGCAACCACAATCCGATGGAGACATCGGCCTGTGTGGCGCATTGGCAGGGCGATGAGCTCACCCTTTGGGACTCGACGCAATTCAGCCTCAATCCCGTCGAAGTCATGTCGATGGCCTTCGGGATACCCAAGGAGAAGGTACGGATCATCGCCCCACATACCGGCGGCGGCTTCGGTTCAAAAGGCTTCGTCTGGCCGCATGAAGTGCTGGCTGCGCAAGTCGCGCGAATGATGAGTCGGCCAGTGCGGCTGCACCTGACGCGCTCGCAGATGTATTCAATGGTTGGTCATCAACCCGAGTGTCGGCAGACCGTGACGCTGGGCGCCACAAGCGACGGACAGCTGACAGCGATGAGGCACGATGCCATCAACACGACATCCATCGCCGACACGCATTTCGAAGCACCCGCGACGGCAACGCGCACGTATTACGCCTCACCTGCTATCGATATCACGCAACAGATCGAGCGCGTGAATCTCGTTCAACCGACGCCCATGCGCGCACCCATCGAAGGACCGGGCGGATGGGCGCTCGAGAGCGCGATGGACGAGTTGGCCATCGAGCTCGGGATCGATCCGCTCGATCTCAGGCTCAGGAATTTCGCCGACAAAGAGCCTTTCGATGGCAAGCCCTGGTCCTCGAACAGGCTGCGCGAAGCCTACGCCGAGGCGGCTGAGGTGTTTGGCTGGCGTCGCCGACACGAGATGTCGAAGCAGGATGGAATCTGGACCTTGGGTCGTGGCATGTCGATGGCCAGCACCTTCTGCGCTCGCTTTCCGAGTGCGGCTCGAGTGCGAGTTCAGCGTGACGGCACGGTGGTGGTCGAGGGCAGTTCAAACGACATTGGTACCGGCAATCAGACCGCGATCGTGCTCACCGCCGCGGAAGCGCTGGGCATCGACCCAGAGTTGGTGAGTTTCCGCTGGGGCGATACGAATTTTCCACCTGCGGGACCGGTGTATGGCAGCTCACATACGATGGGTATGGGAAGCGCGACCCGGCGCGCGGCACTCGATGCGCGCCGCAAGTTGGCTGCGCACGGCGCGCCGATGGAGGGGCCTCTCGATCTCGTGGCGTTGATGCAGAAGGCTGACGTCGATGAGATCACGGGCGTGGGAAAGTTCGATTTTCCGGATGGCGCGCGGGCGAGTTTCAATGGATCTGGCACTGCCTACGCGATGCAGACGTGGGGCGCCAACTTCGTGGAGATCGGTGTCGATCGCGACCTCGGCGTTCTGCGGCTGCGCCGAGTGGTGGCGCGTTATTCAGCGGGACGCATCGTCAATCCGTTGACCGCCCGAAGTCAAATGATCGGCGGCATCATCTGGGAATGGGGCAAGGCGACGATAGAAGCATCGATCGTCGAGCCGCGTCATTGCCGCTTTCTCGCCAAGAATCTCTCCAATGTCGCCGTGCCGGTCAACGCGGACATCCCGCACGATGCCATCGACGTGGGATTCGTGGATGAATTCGACCCGCACGCCAGCGATATCGGGGCCAAGGGAATCGGTGAGTTGGGTGCGACTGGCATCGCCGCGGCGATCGCGAATGCAGTCTATGACGCTATTGGGATACGGGTGCGTGAAGTACCGATCCTGCCGCAACACATTCTTCAGGGATTGGGGGCTCGAATTCCCAGTGGATGACGCACGACCTGGCGTCGTCACCGTGACCTTTACCTCATCCTGATCCGCACAGTCACCGCCGGAACAGGACAATCCGCCCAACCGGCACCAACTCCACCTCGCCGGCGTTCCTGTGCGCTGTCCCTTCCTCTACGGCCCGTCACAGACTGACGTCTCAATCAAACACTGCGCCAGCAGTCGTCATGTTCCTTTAACAAATTGTATTCATTCTCCGCGACGCCCGCGCGCGGGCACCTGAAAGGCAGCCGATCAGGAGAGGGGGTAGTCAGAAACAGCAAGCAGGGTGGGACATATTCCGTGCATTCAATGAAGCGTGTATTGCGAGCGTCAATTTTTGTATCGTCGGCGATGCTGTCTGGAGCTCCAGTCCTGGCGGCGGAAGAAGCAGCACCGGATGCGGATATGCAGGAGGTCACCGTCACGGGCAGCTATTCCGGCAGCTTGAAGAAGGCTGAGGAAGTCAAGCGCAAAGCGGATCAGATCGTCGATGCCATATCTGCCGAAGATGTCGGCAAGTTCCCCTCACGGAATATCGGTGAAGCCCTGCAGCGAATTCCAGGTGTCACGTTGGACCGCACGGCCGATGGATCGAGCACAACGCGTGGCGAAGCGTTGCATATCAACATCCGTGGTCTGCCTCCTCAATTTCAGGTCGTCCAATTGAACGGCCGCAATATTGCCGTCAACGAAGCCATCGAGAACGGCGGCAAAGACGGTCGCCAGTTCCGATTCGACGTGCTTCCCTCGGATGTCATCTCTCTTGCTGAAGTCGTCAAGTCACCCACTGCCGAGATGGAGGAGGGCGGTATCGCCGGCAATGTCGACCTGAGAACCTATCGACCGCTCGACGTAGGCAAGCGAGTCACGTTTTCGCCGAAGGCCAGCTACAGCGAGTTGACCGACAAGGTCGATGGCAGCTATTCGGGCATGGGCAGCTGGGCCAACGATACAAACACCTTCGGTGCGCTGCTCTCCGGCGGTTACACCACGCGCCGGGCGCGGCAGGACCGCGTCTATGAACAGGACGCGTGGCTGTCAGGCCGTGACAAGAACCTCTTCCCCAATGGTGATGTGTTCGAGCCGGTGCGGGCCCGTCCGACGATCGAG